>ERZ773147.10-NODE-10-length-221199-cov-6.669234_pt1 | contig 221199 bp, 161 predicted proteins | sample MGYA00580851_ERZ773147 | MGnify/ENA primary metagenome ERZ773147 (study PRJEB29015, sample SAMEA2737818) | human gut metagenome | biome: human gut; feature: human-associated habitat; material: faeces | place: China | collected 2012 ... | reverse complement strand
CCCTGAATACGGGCGACCATGTCGACTTCGACGACATCACGTCCAGCCGCACGCGTCTTGGCGCCCGCTACTCCTATCAGGCCACCGAACATGTGAGCGCGTACATCGGCGCGGCCTGGGAACACGAGTTTGAGGGCGTCTCCGATTCCTCCGTGTTCGGCTACGATATCGATTCCCCGAAAATCCGGGGCGATTCCGGCCGCGGCGAGATTGGTCTCAGGTTTACGCCCACGGATGACCTGCCGCTCACCGTTGACATCGGCGTGCAGGGCTACGCCGGCAAAAAGGAAGGCGTAACCGGCAGTCTCTTTGTTCAGTACGAGTTCTAAGCAATCCTCCGGAAGGGGCTCCGGCCGCACGGCCCGGGGCCCCTCCTTTTCCCGGAACGTTGTCATAACAAAGACGGCCGCCCTGCCCGCCCGGAGCAGCGGCAGGCCAGATCACGCCAGCTCCTTCCGCATCTGGACGAAGTGCTGTTTCTGCCGACATGGGATTTCTCCGGGTATAGGCTGTTTCCCCGCCCCTGCCATGAACGCTGCGTCATGGCAGTTACAGCGGGCCCGGTTCAGTCACTGCGTGTCCATACGGGCGCTGAATGCGTTCCCCCGCTTTCGGGCCAGAGGCAGACCTGCTGCTGTTATTTCCCGTTATACTGTTCGTCTGTCACCTTTTCCATCCACTCCACCACTTTGCCTGGCTCCTTTTCCTCGCAAATGGAGATGTGCGTCAAGGAGCTGTCCGGTGCGGCCCCGTGCCAGTGCTTCACGCCGGCAGGGCAGATTACCACGTCACCAGGCCGGAGTTCCCGGATGGGTTTGCCCCATTCCTGAGTCCTCCCCACACCGGAGGTAATGATCAGCACCTGTCCCACAGGATGAATATGCCAGTTGGAACGCGCACCAGGCTCAAAGGTCACGCTGCCGCCGCTGGAGCGCATGCCATTGCCGGCTGGGTATAAGGGGTCAATGCGCACGCTGCCGGTAAAAAACCGGGCAGGCCCCCTGATGGCGGCCTGCCCGCCGTTGCGGATAATCGTCTGCGCCCTGCCCGTTTCTGCAGCAAAAGCCTGCCCCACAGAAAATCCGGTTACCGCTGTCAGCGCCAGGACCATACATGCCATTGCGGTTTTCATAAGAAATCCTCCGGGTTTGGTGAAATGTATGCCGGAATACTAGCCAGCCATGCGCCGCTGACCCAGCTGTGATCCTCGCAGTTTTTTGCTTATTTCTATAAGACACATGCGTCACAGCCTGCCGCCGGACTTCTTCCGAAAGCTGCGCCTGCCGGGTTGCAGAGCATGTCATTGCGTACATCGGGGCAGCCAGGGAGTGTGCGTTCAGGAGCTTTTCCGATTCCTCCGTATCCGGATGTGATATCGGGTTCCCGGAAATTCCGGTATGATCCGGCTGAGACGGGATGGGCTCTGGATTTTCCAGCCGGGATCCCGTGCAGGGAGTGCTGTTATGGCCGGGGACGGCTCTGTTGCGGCATAAGGCCCCGTCCCTCAGAAAATCCGGCGCAGAGGCAGTCCGGGGTTATTCCGCGTGGCCGGCAGAGCGGCGTCATGATGGTATTCTCAGTCTGAGGGCTGCCTCTGATGACGGGAAAACGTTCTTCCCGCCGTGCCCCGGGGGTGGGGCGATCCTTTTCCCGGGAAAAAGAGCCATCAGTCTCTGAACGTCAGGCGCATTTCATGCCACGGCACGCCGCCGTGGGTCGAGTCCGAGAGCCCTTCATCCTCAAAACCGAACGTTTTGTACCAGGGAATGAGTTTTTCCTTGCAGGTGAGCACCACGCCGAGGCGGCCTTCCCTTTTCACGTCTCTGATGAGCTCTCTTATGAGCGTGCCGGCGAATCCCCTGCCGCGGTATGCGGGATCGGTATCCACGCCGAAGATCATCTGCCAGCCGCCGTCCTTCTCGTGCAGGCCCGCGTCATCATACATTTCGTCCCTGAGGTGAGGCTCGCCGGTGCACAGGCCGTTGACGAAGGAAACAACGCGGCCGTCTTCTTCGTACAGCCAGAAACGGTCCGCGTAATGCGCGAGCCTGTTCCTGAGTGACTCCCGGCCCGCCCCCTCGCTGGGAGGAAAACAGAGGTTTTCGATTTCGGAGAGGCGGTCAAGATCGTGTAAATGGGCGTGGCGTATGGGCATGGTTGTTCTCCTGCGCTTCTCCTGCATGAAAGATGCCGGATCTGTCAATATTTTCTGCTCAGATCTGGTCAGCTTATCAGGAATGTATTACAATAATAAAAATTTATGAGGAGATTTTTGCCATGCTCAAACCAGTGTCACCAACTGAAGTCAGAGACCTTCTCAGGAACGGCGCCCGCCTCGTGGATATCCGCGAGCCTGACGAATACGAATCCGTGCACGTCGAAGGAGCCGAGCCTCTGCCCCTTTCCCTTGCCCGTTATATGCGCCCTGCGCCCTCCACGCCGGAAAAGCCTGTCATTTTCACCTGCCACTCAGGCAACCGCGTGGGCCAGAACGAGCGCATGCTCGAAGACCTCGCCGGGGGACCCGCTTATAAGATGGTGGGTGGCATGGATGACTGGATCAGCGCGGCCCTGCCCGTGCGCCGTGGCATGAAGTATTCCCTCGAACGCCAGGTGCGGATCGCTGCGGGCTCGCTTGTCTTCCTTGGCACGCTGTGCGGCATCGTCATTCACCCGGCCTTTCTTGCCGTGCCCCTCTTTGTGGGCGGCGGGCTTGTTTTTGCCGGACTGACCGGATTCTGCGGTCTCGGAGAACTTCTGAAGAAGCTCCCCTGGAATGTCAGGGTATAAAAAACGGGCCGGCCTTTTTTCTCTGTTCCTCTGTACGCGCCCGGAACCGTGATCTTCTGTTCCGGGAAGAAAAATTGTATAAGAAAGGCGAACGCCGTTACAAACCGGACGCGGCGGGAGGCGCGTGTTTTCTTCAGACAGGCACAGCCCGGCGCCCGTAAGCGAGGAAACAGGTATGGATGCCAAGAAACTTCTTATTGTCTGTGACAGGGACGGGAAGGCAGGAGCCCAGCTGCTGGCTTCCCTTATCAACGCCGAAGGAACCGTACGGGGCGTGCCGGATCCCGTGAACGCCTCGGTCATGGATCTGTATGACTGGGCCAGGGTAAAGCCTTCGGACGGATATACGCTTTTCTTCGGCGACTCGGACGATCTGCTCCTGGCGAGCGACGGGATCCCCTTCTCGTTCCAGCATCTCGGCCTGCGCTATGGCTTCATCGGCACACGGGCCCTCGCCAGTGTTTCCCTGACTGACAACGTGCTCAATAACTACAAGGATTTCCTCTGGTACTACAGGTCGGTCTTCCCGGAGGCACGGGATCTCTTCGCCTCTGACGCGAAAGGCAATTCCAGCCTCTTCGACTTCATCGTGCCCATGTCCGTGGTGATTTCCACGGATATCATCAAGATGCGCCGTTCCCGCGTCGCCGTCATCGCCCAGAAGTTCGAGTGCCTGGCGAGAGTCCTGCAGAAAACCCTGCTCGCTGATTTTCTCAACGGCAAATAAGAGCAGACTGAAAAATCTCACGCAGTCATTGAAAAAGCCGCCCCGCCGTAACGGCGCGGGCGGCTTTCAGTTTTTCCGGAACGTCTGTCTCTTCCGGGAAGACGCTGCTTTCCGATGCCCGGTGGCTGAGTCCGCGGGGACGCGTTACCGGATCTGTTTCAGTTCAGCGGAGAGCCCGTCCTGTCCGAGGCGGATGACGACATAGCCGCCCTCCCCCAGCATGCCGGGATTGACGATCTTTGTTTTCCCGATGCTGTCCTCAGCCATGGACTCATGGATGTGTCCGCAGATACAGAGTTCGGGCTGCACGTCCCCGATGAAGGAACGCACGGCTTCGGAGCCCACATGCATGCCATTCGTGAGGCGGTCGCATGCCGTATCCTTCGGCGGATTGTGGGAAGCGAGAATGAGGTGGCCGCAGCGCCGGGCCTCTTCCGTGAGGGGGCTGAGCCAGGCGCGGTACTGATCCTCGGTGAACTCGAGGGGCGTGTGCCCGGGCGTGGGCGTGGAACCCCCGAGGCCAAGAACGGAAATACCCGGCGCCAGTCCGGTTATCTTTGCGTGGATATTGCAGCCCTGATCCGTGAGCCACTCATCCACGGAAGGGGTATCCAGGTTGCCGGCCTGCGCGAAAACACGGGGACAGCGGGCGCGCAGAACCCGCATGATTGAGGCTGCTTTCCCGGGGCCGCCGTAGTTTGTCAGATCGCCGGTGACAATGATGCCCTCCGCTTCCGCCAGTTCAGGAATGCTGTCAAAAGGGGCGTAGTTTTCGTGAATATCGCCGAAAGCTATCCAGACGTGGTTCTGAGACATGTTTCTGCCTTTCGTTGGAAGTTAAACCTATGCTCTGAGAGTGCCTCTGAATGACGGATCTGGCAAGCGTCTTTCCGTATTTCTGGCGTATTCCGGCGGAGAAGCCCGGACGGACGCGCCTGTTCTCCTCCTCCGTACTGAATTCTGCAGCCTGTTCACGCTCCGCCGGGGTGTTACTATCTCCATCATATCTCATAAAATGATGGAGATAACTATGAGATGACGGAGATAGCGGTGGGAAGCTTTACGTCCGGGGAGGAAGCGCGCAGGCGGCTTCCCCGAGCGTCGGTTTCTGTCCTCTGTCATGGGCACACAGGCAGGACCCGCCGCAGAAAATGGACGCTGACAGTCCGTGCGGCGTACAGCGCACTCTCCTTCCGCCTGCCGGGCACGCAGCCCGGGGCATTACACACGGTTTTTGCGCGGCTCCTGCCCGTCTTTGTTCGTCATCATGCGTATGTAGACCATCATTTCCTTGTAGGAGGAGACGTAAAGCTTCGAGTAAATGTTTCTGTTATGCGTGCGGATGGTGTTGATCGAAAGGTTGAGCCTGCCCGCTATTTCATGCGAGTTCAGCCCGGCCGCGTACATATCGAAGACCTGCCGCTCCGCCCTGGAGAGCGTTTTAATCTGTTCGATGAAGGTCAGGTAGGGGGTGATGTCAGCCTGATGGCCGGCCTTTTCCTTTTTCCCTATGGCGAGTTCGCGTTCCTTCTGCTGCGCGAGAAGTTTCTGTTCCTTTTCCTTCATGTACGCGAAGAGATCATCAATTTCCCTGACATTGGTGCTGTCCGTGGCGCCGCCTTCGCGGACGCGCTGTATGCCGAGCAGCAGGGGCGAGGTATACCTGTGCGCGAGGACAAGGGATACGACGAAGGAGATGCCGAGGAAGAGCAGGAAAAAGCATCCGATGATGGCGTAGCGCTTCAGGCAGAAGCTGATCGCCCTGTCCCGCGGCGTGAGCGCGGCGACGACCCATGTGCCGCTCTGCCCCGGCAGGGAAATGGGGGCCAGATGCAGGGGCCTGTCGAGGCCCACATAATCCAGATCCCCTCCCGTGTAGCGGTTGAAATTCGTTCCGGTGGAAACGGCAAAGTCGACAGGCGTTTTGAATTGCCCGGCATTTGTTCCGCTTGTGAAACCGCTGCCCACGCGCAGCAGGGCGCCGCCGGACGTTTCGTTCTTCAGGGCCAGCACGCCCAGCAGGCCCTTCACCTCGTGCTGGGGAAGCCTGTGCGTCAGGCGGTACAAGAGAGAGTTTATCTCGAGGCCGCAGATCCCGTAGACGGTTCCATCGCTGCCGCGCAGCGGGACGGAAAGAAGCATGATTTTTTCCCAAGTGCCCGGCAGGGGAATCAGCCCGGAAAGAAAATATCCCCGGGCCGCATCCGGGTTATCAGCCGCCGCCTTCAGAAGTTCCCGGTAGAAAGGAAGCTTCCTGACGTTGAACTCGAGATTCCAGTTGTTGTGAAGCTCGATTTTGTGCCGCTGCGAGAGCCCGGGCTGGCCCCTGACAAGGAAGAGCTGGGGATCCACAGGTTCGGTGACAGTGATATGACCGATTTTCAGATAGACGCCGGCGCGGGAATCCCCGGAGCCGGGAAGCGCGCTGTTTACCGTCGCGTCCAGAATGACGAAGCTGGCGCTGCAGTCCGACTGCAGGAGGACGTTCCGTAACCAGAAGACGGATTTGTTCTCGAGGGTTCCTATTTCCACGGGATTGTCGGAAACCCGGCTGAAGGGGATGCCGTCAGCCCTGAGTGTCCGCTCGATCATTTCGGACAGTTTCTGTCCGAGCAGAATGGCCCTTGCCGCGGCGGAACTCATCTGATCGGAAACGCTGCGCTCATAGCTTATGATATAGGAATCGAGGGCCCTTCCGATCTCCTTCTGGGGCATGGGACAGAGCCCGAACGAGATGAGGAGCGGAATGAGGCAGGTCAGCAGAATGGTGCTCAGGATGAAGAAGTAGAGAAGCACCCTCCCCCGCAGGGTCAGCGCAAACGGCCTGTTCCGGAAGATTTTCCGCAGGATGCCTCTCATGATGTCCTACCTTCCCGTCCGCGAGCTGAGGTTCCGGGCTGTTTCCTCCATTGTCACTGCCGTGAAGTCCGGCGGGAGGTTTCCGGAGGACATGTTCTTCCTGTAGTTCCCGAAAGCGTCGAGCATGGCAGAGGCAAAGCCGAATTCGATACCCGCGTATCCCTCAAAGACCGGCGGCCGGTAAAAGGACGAATTCGCGTAAATGTCCAGCATTACTTTATACTGATCCCTGTGCCTGTTATCAGGAAATTCCGCCCCGCCTTCCCTGCCGATCCGTCCGAGCGCCTTCTTCGTGACAGGATAATACCCGCAGCGGATGGCGAACGGGAGGTTGATGTCTTCAGAGGCAAGCCACCTGCAGAATATGGACGCCGCGTATTCTCGGTCGGGCGTGGACTTGAGCGCGCAGAGCCCTACCCCGCGCTGTATGGCAAGCGGTTTTGCCCCTCTGAAGAGCGGAACCGGCAGCATGACAAGGCGCAGCGGAACGGTCGTGTTGTCGGCAAAGGTAACGGTATCCTTGAAGTACATGACGGATGCCGATGAGCCGATGCCGCAGACCGCTTCGCCGATCATCATGGCCTTGGTGCAGTATCCCGGGGACAGGTTGACTTCGCCTTTAAGCGCGGCCCGGGCCAGAGGCGTCCAGATTTTCTTCAGAACGGGACTCTCCCAGCTGATGCTGCCGCCTGAGAAGAAGGAACCGCCCAGGGCCTCGGTATTGATCATAAAATAATGCAGCCAGTCGTCGTACTTGAAAAACGCTTTGCCTCCTGACCACTGGTAATATTTGTCAGCCGCGCTGAACATGCCTTCCCATGTGGCGAGATCCGCGTAGGTGACGCCCGTGTCCCTGCTGAATTTGTCGAAAATGGAGGCGTTGACGTAAAGAATATTGGTGGATTTGGTGATCGGGAAAACCCGCAGGCCGCCATCAAGGACGCCTTCTTCCAGAAATCCGGGAACAAAGGCTTCCTTCTCCTTTTCTGAAAACCATGCGTTCCAGTCGAGCGCCCTGCTGCTGCCCATGGCCGCCAGTGTCTTGGGGTAGCAGACGAAAAGGTCGGGGAGATCCCCGGATCCGGGCTGCAGGCGCGCTGCGGAGACGAGGGCGGAGTGAATGGCCGTGGAGTTCGATACGGATGTCACTTCGATGACGATGCCCCGCTCCTTTCCCTCTGTCCTGTTGAAGCGCTCGACGAGATCATTCATGGGAGATTCGGTCTGCGCCCCATAGACATGCCACATGGTCAGCGTGATTGGATAATCCCGTGAAAGGGGATCGCTGTCGCAGGAAGGGAGCAGACAGAAAAGGAGGAGCAGAACAAGGACGAGGCCCCTGTTTCCGGGCTGGGAAGAACTTCTTCTACCGAGAGGAATGCATGGGCCGCTCATCAGGATCTTTCCCCTATTCCCCGGCCGCGGTCCGGCCCTGCGGCACGTCCCCGGACGGAAAGCCGTTTTTGTCCTGCCGGTTCTCCGATTGTGCCCGGCGGATCGTCAGAAAGATGATTTTCTCTATCTATAGCGGTATTTTTTGCAGAAGTCATTACGGAGATGATTTATTCCGGTGCCGTTTTGCGCATACTGCTGTTACGAAAACGGGCGTCAGAGGCAGAAACTGAGTCAATCTACTTTTACGGGAAGGAGTGAAATATGTCCGACAATGACAGCTTTACCGAAACCACAAGTACAAGCTGGGGCTCACGGCTTGGCAGTTCCTTCGGGGGAATCGGCATGGGCATCGTCCTCTTCATTGCGGCGACGGCCCTTCTGTACTGGAACGAGGGCCGCGCTGTCCGCACGGGCGACGCCATAGCCGAGGCACAGCTTGCCACCGTCCCTCTGCCCTCCATAACCAAAGTCGATCCCGCCTTTGAGGGGAAGACCGTGTACGCGACCGGACGGGCGGTGACGAAGGACGTGCTGACGGACCCCGACTTCGGCGTGAAGGTCAACGCCATCGGGCTGAACCGCAAGGCCGAATTTTATCAGTGGACCCAGCAGTCGAAGTCCGAAACGAAGAAGAAGCTCGGAGGCGGTGAGGAAACCGTCACCACATATACCTACTCAAAAAAGTGGGTTTCCTCTCCCGTGGATTCCCAGAGCTTCAAGAGCCCTTCCGGACATGAGAATACGGTCCGCGTCCAGACGGATTCGCAGAAGTTCATGGCGGATAACGTCACCTTCGGCGCCTACCGCCTCCCCAAGTTCCTGGTTAAGTCCATTTCCGGCGCAAAGCCCCTCGACATCAGTATGACGGAAGAACAGCGCGCTGAGCTGCAGAAGAAGCTCTTCTCCCGCGACCCGAATCCCTCTGCCCAGAGCGCCGGCGGTCCGACCACCATGGTGCACACCCAGGGCAACATGCTGTACTTCGGCCGCTCTCCCAGTGAGCCCCGCGTGGGCGACGTGCGCCTGACCTTCACTGAGATTCCCCAGAACGATATTTCCATCATCGCCACGGTTTCCGGCAGTACCTTTAAGCAGTTCCGCGCTTCCAACGGCAATACCTTCTCGAAGCTCAGCATGGGCGAGCAGGACATGAACGCCATGTTTGACGCTGCGAAGAGCTCCAACAGCATCATGACCTGGGTCCTGCGTCTCGCCGGCATTCTGCTCTGCATCGGCGGTATCAGGATGCTCGTGGCTCCCCTGCAGGTGCTGGCTGACGTCGTTCCGTTCATCGGCAGCATCGTGGGTCTCGGCACCAGCCTCGTCTCCGGCGTTATCGGAACGGCCTGGTCGCTCCTGGTCATCGCCTTTTCCTGGATTCGTTTCCGTCCCGTGCTCGGTGCCTGCCTGCTCGGTGCCGCCCTTCTGCTCTGCGCCACCCTCATACTGAGGGCCCGCGCCAGAAAGAAGCAGGCTCCGGTGAGAAGCTGACATTCCTTACCCCGCCCGGGTTTCCCCCTGACAGCCCTCCAGAGCTGGCAAAAAACGGGGAAACCCGGCATACCTGTCAGAAGGGGCGTGTGGCAGAGCGCGCCTGAAAAAAATCAGATGGAGATTACACCATGCTCATTGCCCTCGTTGTGTCTGCCGGCATTCTCCTGTTTTTGTGCCTCTTCCTCATCGCGTACTACAATAAATTAGTCCGCGGCCGGAACCTTGTGGAGGAGGCCTGGAGCGGCATCAGCGTTCAGCTCAAACGGCGCCATGACCTCATCCCCTCGCTGGTCAACACGGTCCGGGGCTACGCGCAGCATGAGTCTGCCGTCCTCCGGGAAGTGACCGAGGCCCGCGCCTATGCCCTGGCCGCCTCTTCCGGAGCCGTGCAGGATGTCGCACAGGCCGAAAACGTCCTGAACCGGGCCCTGCGCTCCCTGTTCGCTGTCTCTGAAAATTATCCCCAGCTCCGGGCCAGCGAAAACTTCCTTCAGCTCCAGGAGCAGCTCGCTGAACTCGAAGACGCCATCCAGGCCTCCCGCCGCTACTACAACGGGACGGCCCGCGATCAGAATGATAACGTCCTCCAGTTCCCCGGCAACCTGGTTGCCAGGCTTTTCAGCTTTAACAGGGTTGAGTACTTCGAACTGGACAGCGAGGAGGATCGCCGCGTTCCCGAAGTGAATTTCGATACCGGCACCGCTCCCGCTCCGGCTTCCGCTCCGGCGCAGGCCGTTTCCCGGACAGACGCCGAATCCCCGAAGCAGGAATCCGGCCTCCAGAATCAGAGCCGCAGAATAGGTTTTTAGAAGACGCGCTTCTGACCGGGCTGAATGCTGAATGTTAACGCAAAAGATGAAGAACGCGCTTCCATCATCCCTGTAATATAAGTTAACAGGCTGAATTCATGTAATATATGAGAGAATATCTGGCACACCGGGACAATGCCGGTGTGCCAGGGAAATATGTCTCAGAGCTCCGGCTTCACCACAGACCGGGAAAAACGCCCCGGGCCATTCCCGCTGCGGAAGACGCTGGCCGGGGAATCCGCCGGACATGACCATCCGGGATACAGGAGGCCTGATGAAACGAACGCTGATCATATTCCTCATGCTGCTGGCCATGGCTTTTCCTGCCCTGTCCCAGGCTGCCGGCGAAGGCGGGGAACGCATCCTGGATTATGCCGTGACAGCCCGTGTGGAGGAGGACGCATCCCTCGTGGTGACGGAGCGCATCACCGTCAGCATTGAGCATAAGGCCATCATCCACGGCATTTACCGCATCTATCCCGTGAAGATCCGCGAAAACGGCGACGTCCTGCGCCATTATGGCTTTGAGGTGCTTTCCGCGAAGCTCGACGGGAAAGACACTCCGTATTCCGTCACGGAAGAAGGGTATACAGCCGGCGTGGCCATGGGTGATCCGGAGAGTAAGGCTCCCAGAGGCAGTCATACCTATGAGCTCACCTACAGGACAACGGGACATGTGCGTTTCCTTCCTGCCCGCGATGAGATTTATTACAATGTGACCGGCAACTTCTGGAAATTTCCCATAGAGCACGTGTCGTTCACGCTGGAACTCCCGGGCGGAGCTTCGCCTGAGGCTGTCACGGCTTTCACGGGCGCTCTGGGCGCAAAAGGCGCGGAGTACCGGATGACCGGCCCCACCTCCCTTGAAACAACGGGGGCGCTCAGTCCCGGAGAGGGAATTACCGTGGCCGTCGGGTGGAAGAAAGGAATCGTCACGGAGCCGGAAAAAAATCTCTCCGACTTCATGGGGGACAACCGTGCGCTGACGCTCTCCGCTATCCCCCTCTTCCAGCTCCTTCTCTTTCTCCTTCTCCGCCTGCTCTGGACGCACCGCCGCAGGGGCGTTGCCTACCCCCTGTTCCACGCTCCCGAGGGAATGTCTCCCGGCGCTGTCGCGTGTCTCAAAAACCGCTCTTACCCCGCGGCCCTGATTCAGGCCGACATTCTCTGGGCCGCGGTCAATGGTTTCCTGCGCATGCGCCTGAGCGACAAAGAGACCATCACCCTTGTCAGAACAGCTCCCGCACCCCGCAGGCGGCGCCCTCTTCCCGAATGGTGCGCGGCCCTTCTCCGGGGCATACAGAGCGCGCTCTTTCCTTACGGGAAGGAGTCGGTCATTGACCTCCGCAGTGCTAAGGAAGGCAGAGACCGGGACACGATAACCCGGAGTTATCTGAACCTTAAGAAAAAGTATGAAAAGAAGCTGAAAGGGGCATGGACCGAAACAAGGCTCCCCGGCATCATCAGCACAGCCGCCGGACTGGGGCTTTTCTGGTTTGCCATGGACTGCGGCATTTATTACCCCGGCCTGAACTTTGATCCGCCGCTCACTGCATCGCAGATGCTGTTCTTTGTGGGAGGCTTTGCCGGCCTGTGCATGCTCTTTGCCTACGGCTTCAGAAAAACACGCGCCGTGTTCTCGGGAGTGCGCCGGATAGCGGGCATGGTCCTGAGCGTGGGCATGATTTTTCTGCTTGCGCTTCTCCTTTTCTTTTTGCTGGATTTCGACCTGGCGTTCTTCGCCGGTTCCGCTCTTGTCATGTGTACCGCCGTGTGGAGCCTCTACCGCCCCTGCGCGCGCCTCAGCGACAGAGGAGACAGGATGGACACGGAAATGCGCGGGCTCGAGATGTACATCCGCACGGCTGAAAAGCACAGGCTCGCGAAAATCAACGCGCCGGAAGACACCGTGGAAAAATACGAGGAGCTCCTTCCGTACGCGGCGGCCCTGAACTGCGCCGAAGCCTGGCAGAAGCGTTTTGATCCCCTCCTGGCCCGCCTGAATTACGTGCCTGACTGGATTGACGAGCCCGGGACCCAGGAGGTGTTCACACCGAAGAGAGTCAGCCGGATCATCAGAACCGTCGCCGGCCCCTCCGCCATGACGAGAGCGGTGAGCGCGGGGGCAGCGGCGTACGCTGCTGCCACATCGGGCTACGCGGGCAGCGGCAGCACGTCTTCTTCTTCTTCCGGATTCAGCGGCGGTTCATCCGGCGGCGGATCCGGCGGCGGTGGCGGAGGAGGATGGTAATCCGTCCGGAAAGAAACCCGCTCTTCCCCGGCGTCCACCGCGCCAGCGCTGTTCTTCCTCCCTCCCTGTGACCAGACTCCTTCCTCAGGCCCCGGCGGCTGAAGCTCCGCGCTTCCTCCGCCGGGGCCGCTTTATATCCGCCGTCCGGAAAAGAGCGGCGGAAGAAAGGTACCAGCCAGGGAGCTGACCGGAGGAGCGGAAGACATACGGGAGACGGCCGCGGAAGTATGGCGGACAGGTGTCTGGCCGGATGGAGCGGGAATGCCGCCCTGCCCTTTCGCGGGAAATGACGCCTGTTCCACTCAGGTTATTTTCCGAGTGCCCTGACGGCCTCTTTTTCTTCCGCGGAGAGCTTCGTGGATTCCAGGATTTTCCGGATGGCTTTCTGCCGGATAACCGGATCGAGTCTGTCCTTTCTGAAATACGCCGTCATCTTTTCCGGGTGGCGGAGATACAGGATGGAGAGAGCCCACGCGGCGGCCATCATGGCATAGTACGGCTCATTCCGGAGCTTTCCGAGCACAGCCAGATCCCGCTCAAGCCATTCCTCATCAGGGTAGTAGCAGAGGAGCATCACGCAGGCGAAACGCACGTCGAATTCCCTGTCTGAGCGGAAGTACGGGGCAAGAAAGTCCCAGACTTCTTCCAGGCAGGTCCTGGCGAATTTCAGTCCTGAGCAGAAGCTGTCACAGACTGACCAGTTGCGGATCCGCGGAACGAAATCCCGGATGAGCCGGAATCGTTCTTCCACGCTGCACCCTGCGTACCCGATGACCATGCCCTGAAGCATCACTTCCTCGAAAGTCTCGTCTTCACCGGCCTTCAGGAAGGCTCTCCAGTTCTCTCCGGCCGCGATGCTGCGGGCCAGCTTTCGCAGGTCCGGCAGCCGCACGCCGAGAACCCGCTCCCCTGGCGGCAGGAGATGAGCGGAAAAATCCCTGTACTTTGCGTCAGCCATTCCGGCGAGCTTTTCCCGTATGGTCATGGTGCCTCCCTTTCCTGGACAGTGTTCCGGCATTCTGTTTCTGCTCCCTGCCGCAGAAGGGCGTTCCGCCCCGCAGCGGCTGCCGGGCACAGGGAAAAGCCAGGGGAAAACGTTTTCCCCGGCTTTCATTCCTGATCAGCAGCCTGTGCCGTCGATACGGCAGGCGCTTCCGTCAGCGGGCCTGGATTTAAGTCCCACGTCTTCAGGCTTCAGCGTCACGGTTCCGTCTTCAAGGACAAAGCAGGGGATTCCCGCGTAGCCGTTCTTCTTCGCGTCATCGAAGGCAGGGCTGGTGTCGCGGAGCCTCAGGAATTCCTTGAGATTCTTCACGTGAGCGCCGATGTCGACACAGTGGAATTTCTCATTTCCTTCTATCTGGGCATCGACATAGCTGCAGTCCACGCAGGTGGGCATGCCGTATACGGTAATCATTGGTCTGCTCCTTTTTTTGTTTTCTGAAAATCTGCCGCAGACGGGGGAAAGTCTGCGGCTAAAACATGTTCGTCGAAATTTCCGCGGAGTCGTTTTTCCCGCCGCGGTGATCCGAGGCGGATTTCGCCACCGTGGTTTTATAGCGGCTGTCCCCGTAGTAGGTAAGCCTGTAATGCTTTCCCTTGTCCCTGATGGTAAACCCGAGGTTCATGAGCTCCTGACGGATGGGATCGGTCATCGTCCTGTAGCCTTTGAAAAGATTTTTGATGACGGTTTTGCGCTTTTCCGTCAGATGCCTGTACCCGTTTTTCTGCAGAATATCGCTGTAGACATCATATCTCCGGGATTTCGGCGGGCAGTCCTTCAGCTTTTCGCTTATGGCGTCCAGGATCATCTCACGGATTTCGCCGGGATAGAGATCTTCCTCGTCCCCGCGGACCAGAACCGGCGTATCGGGAGCCGCGGATGCGCGTGCCAGCATGGCCTGGTTTTCCTGCTGCAGGGAGTAGTTGGCGCGCGTGAGCTCATTCAGCCTGGTCCGGAGCCTCTCGTTTTCCTGATCAAACTCTCCCATGTACTTCTGCACTTCCGCCTCGGCCTCCTGCCGGGCCGTTTCGGCGGCCATCTTTTTCTGACTGTCCCACTTCTCCCGCATGATGGCATTGGTGACGCCGTCCCAGGTATAGAGCTGCGGTATTTTCTGGGCGTTGTCGTACTGAAAGACGGCACTGGTTACTTTTTCCAGAAGTATATCGTTATACTCGTCGTATTCCCTGTCGATGAAGCGCCGGTGCCGTCCGTTGAGATAATAAATGCCGACGCTTCCATGATATTCACCCTGGTCACCGCACGCTTTCCTGACTGCGTGATTCAGAGAGATATCACTCTGCAGCAGAACGTGAGCCGCACCCTTAAGCCTGCTCCCGAGCCTGGCGCAGTCCAGAGGATCCGCATTGAGGCTGGTCTTCGAGACGTAAACAATGGGAAGCCGGTATTTCCGCTCACCGCTGATAATATCGGGAAGTATGCCGAGATTGCCCTGCGTTATGAGAAGGGGCTCCCTGGCAACGGGGAGATCCAGATCATCCTTCAGATATCCCTTCCCGATAAGGAGCGTCAGAAAATGCGGGGTTGAGAACGCCAGGTTTTCCATCGCTGCGTCTTCGGTGTAGCTCCTGTCCAGCCGGACGGCCATCTTCATTTCCCCGAAGTTCATAATGTAGTCCGTGTCCCAGACGGCACCGTTATCCTGCTGCTTTTCGTAGCGGACAGCGATGATATTGTGCGCAGGGCATTCTTCTATGTCGAGCCAGAGACAGTCGCTGCCGAAGCGGATGTTCCGCTCGCCATTCCACCGCAGATCCCTGATAATGTTTTCTTCATGCTGATCATTCTGGTTCCAGTCTATGACCAGCTGAATGAAGTTATCCTTTGTCAGAGCCGGACTGATATCGAGTATGGTCGAGTAAAGTAACATCTCAGATCTCCCCCGCCTGTGTCAGGCCTTTGTGCATGCTTTTTCCCTTTATACCATGAAAGTCCTATCTTTTCCGCACCCGGGATGCCGCGTCAAGCATCAGCCCTGCCCATCAGCCCCGCAACCTTGAAGCGGGCAGTGCCAGCTGTGCTATCCGGACCAGCTTTTCGTCCTCGCCATGAGCCCAGCCTCCTTGGAGGAAGCCCGGGCGGAAGCTCCCGGAAAGACCTGGAAGCCCAGCTACTGTCTTCCCGCCGGAAACGCTGCCGCAGTCTTTGCGTGATACTGCAGATGCAGGGGCCGCAGGCCTCAGGAATGGAAGCCCCCGGGACCCGGTCCAGAGGATATTGTGGGTTGTTCCCGGAACAGACCATGAGAGAAAATCGCGGATAAAGGGGTATCCATTTGGAATCCGGGGGACCGGAGACCTCACCCGCCGGCTTGAGACCGGAGGCTTCAGGGCATCGGAGGAACCTGCGCCCCCTCCGGAACTGTCAGGGGATGCTTTTCCGGTTCTGCAGAGTCCGGATGTCTCTGTCAGGGGGAAAAGCTGAAGAATTGAGTGAACATTCAAACAAATTTTTACTACAGAGAATATTTTCAGTGTGGCGATACAAAAATGATAATCTGAGACACAAAAATATCTGCCCGGGAGAAAACTCCAGCTTTCTGATTTTTTCTCTTCCCTCATAAAATCAGACATTGTGTCTGATTTTTTTTCAATAAAAGAGGGCTTTTTTACGGATATTCAAAATTTATGCTGTATATGAAAAATGATGATGGACGAATTTTGCGTTGCTCCTGGGCAGGATGACTGTATCTGGCCGGCTGCAGTTAAAAGAAATTTTTGTATTGTTAATGAGACAATACAATATTTAAAATTTTATATAACATGAAAAATTTTCTGTAAAAATATGTTAAAAGGTCTTTCTGGGGGAAGATAATACCCACTCCGAAAAGCAGAGAAAAAACAAGTATTAGAAAATTATTATCATTATCATTCAGACAAACATAGCCCCCATCTGTCTGGCGATTTTTCCATTACTACCTGAATTTTAATGGTTTTTTATAATTTTGCAGGCAGGCGGCCAGCCGGAAAGACGTTTTCTGCCCTTGTTAAGCATGAAAGTTTTTTGAATGTTTACAAAACATCCTATTGAAAAAAATTTTTTTTCATTATAATTTCACGCAGGAATCTAGCCGAAGAGTCCTTTGAAACATTTTTTATGGACTCAGCTATCAGAGGAAACAGGGACGCGCGCTCTTTTTGCGCCATTGAGCTGTCGTATCTTGTGTGCTGGAGCCATCGGAGGAAATGCTATGCAGACGAAAAAGGCCATTGGGAACCTGCTCAACAGGTATCGGGCAGTACTGAAAAAATGTCACCTTCTGAATACCTTCGGGACGCTGGCACTGGCGTCAGCGTTGATGGCGGCGGGAGCTGGTTCTGCCCTTGCAGCGAGCTGGGGATGGGTGAATAAATCGGCCGAAGGTCCTTACACAGCTTGGACATCTATTAACAAAGATACAACAATAGTAAACGGCAAGGTCGAAGGCAACACACTTAATTCCACTGCTGAAAAGGATGTAATTGGGTTTGTTTATTTTGCTGGTTTTGAAAAAGACAGCGGTACTGCAGTAACAATCACAGATAGCTCCTTTAAAAATAATACGATCTCTGCCAAATATGGTGTTAGCGCTGGTGGTATTATGAATAAAGGTATGACCATCGATCTGAATAATGTTGAATTTTCCGGCAACAAAATCAGTTCTGGTGGCTATTCCAATGGCGGAGCCATTTACGCCGATGCAGCTAAAAATGACGACGTTGGAGTCAAGGAGGGAATCCTGAATTTTAATGTCACGAAGGATATGATTTATTCCGGCAATACAGTTGAAGGAAAAGCAGACACCTGGACGGATACGTATGGCGCCGTTGCCGCTCCTGTCTCCGGCGGCTTCCTTTACCTCGATAGGAACAGCACCGCGAACTTTAATATCTCTGACGGCGCGACCCTGACTATTGGCGCTGAAGATGCCAGCGGACATATGGACTCCATCGCGAGTTCCCTTGCTATCGATGAAGCCAGCAAAGTCAAGAGTTCGACACTCGTCAAGAAAGGCGGCGGTACGCTGACCGTCAACAGCCAGCTCAACGATTTTTACGGTCATGTGGCTGTCCAGGAAGGCACCATGAACGTGACCAAGGACTGGGATGTCAAGAACGACATCTCCGTCAGCGGCGGCACGCTTAATCTGGCGAATGCCAGCCTCGTCAAGGTTCCCGATATCGAATACATCGGTACTGACGGGAAGACAAAAAAGACGCTGACATCTGACAAGACCCCTGCCGGCAGGATCAATATTTCCGGCGGCACGGTAAACGCTGACAGCCTGACTGTCGGCGAAAAGAGCTCTGTGGACATGACCGGCGGCGAACTCAACATGGAGAACTCGCTCACGCTGAATGGCGCCATGACGCTTTCCGGCGGCGCAGCGGCGACTGTTGCTATGCCGAACAAGGGCGGCGTCAGCGCCGGTTCCGGCGAATCGCTGCTTGCCCTCGGCCAGCCTGTTACCCTGGGTAACAGCGCCAAGCTCCATGTCGGTACGGTAAGCGGCGATGCCACTGCAGCCTTCGGTTCGGACTCCATTCTTGTGGTGAACGGCGGCGTCTCTTCCCAGAACGCCATGATTAACGGCAGCGGCAACCTTTCTGTCGGTGATGGGGCCCAGCTCTATGTCACTGACGCCAAGGCTAACACGAAGTACATCATTACCAAAGGTCTGAGCCAGGACTCTTACTGGAGTAACGCCAGCCTCATGGCTAACCGTCTTATCAGGGGCACTGTCTCTGAGGAAGGTGACCAGGTTGTCGTGACGACGGAAGTGCAGGACGTCTCTCAGGCTCTTCCCGGTGTCATTCCGGCGACAGCCCTTACGGCGATGCTCTCCCAGAACCTGAACAATACCGAGTCCGACTCCATGGGCGTGCGTTTCCTGAGCCGGGCCATCGAACCTCTCTACATGCCTGATGACAAGACCGCGGTCACGACCATCAATGAAGTCTCCCGCGCCGCTGTCATGGCCGGTGTGCAGAACACGGCACTCCGTCTTGCCAACGCCGCTTCAGATACCGTCCTTCATCATATGTCTCTCGGAAACTTCGATTCCGGCAACACCGTCCACAAGGATGGCACCGATGTGTGGGCTACGCCCATGTATGGCAATATCTACGCTCACGGCATGAACGTCTCTGACGATTCCGTTGTCGGCAATTACGGCGGCCTCGCCATTGGCGCCGATACCGAAATCGGCTCGTTCGGAGGCGGCATGCTCCGCATGGGCCTTGCCGTGCACGGCGGAGCCGGCCGTTCTGAAAGCCAGGGCGCCGTTACTTCGACGGATGATAACTACAACTTCGGCGGTGCCAACCTGTACGCTGGCTGGAACCGCGACAGCCTGAACATCCTTGCTTCCGTGGGCTACAGCATCAGCAGCCACAGCCTGAACATGGATCTGCCCTCCTCTCTCGGCATGGGCGATGCCGATGCCGACGTGCAGACCGGCGCTTTTACTGCCGAGCTGCGCGGCGAGTATCAGTTCAGGACTGACTGGCTGGACATCATGCCGCATACGGGCGTGCGCTACACGTCCCTGCATACCTATGGTTATGATCTGGAAGTGGACGACCGCACTCTGAACAGCGTGGATGACGACTTCCAGAACATCGTGCAGTTCCCCACGGGCGTGATGCTGACCAAGAACATCGTTGCCGGCGGCTGGAACATCAAGCCTCAGTTTGATGCCTCCATCATTCCCGCGGTCGGAGATACCAAGACAAAGACCAGAGTCACCTACTCCGGCATTGACGCCGAAGACAGCATCCGCAATACCATTACGGATACCGTCAGCTGGTCCGGTTTGGCCGGCCTGCAGTTCGAAAAGGGTGATTTCACCGTTGGCGTGAACTACAACATCCAGGCCTCCACGCACGAGACTGATCAGAACGTCTCCCTGAACCTCGTCTACAAGTTCTAGGGCAGGAAATCCTTCCGGTTCCCTCGGATAACGGGCAGGACGCATACAGATGCGCCCTGCCCGTTTTGTTTCTTTCCTTCGGAAAGGAGCCCCTGCTCTTCCGCAGTGCGCTGAAGTCTGTTCCAGAGGTCTGAGTATCTTTGCACGTCGCACTGCTGAAAGCGGCTCGCAGCCGGCAGATGTTATTTCACCCGATCAGACGGAACAATCAGTTGGAGTAAAGATCCTTTTAACTGTACTCCATCACCAGACTGAAGTCGGGTGATGCCAACATCGTATCTGACAAGACACGGTATGCTGCCTTTCCGCGTGTAAGGCGAAAGTATAATTAACCCCTTAAACGAACGAAAACTGACCCCCTGGGAGGGGGCAGGATAAGGGGGTTAACTCATGACCGTAAACAGGACACAACATGGAACTATCCTATGCACAGGAGGTTCCGGTATGTTGGACAAGTACAGGGTCAGCCAAATCAAGGCTTTATTGGCCGAAGGCCATGGAATTAAGACAGTGGCGGGGATGACGGGAGTCTCCCGCAACACAGTACGGCGCTTTCAGCGAAATATTCCCCTCAAGAGCCATCACGGCCTGGCGTGGAGGACGCTGGAGGCGAATCTGGAGGCTATCAGAAAGCTGTTCTACGACTGCAGGGGAAACTGTTCTGCCATGCTTCGGTTTGTGAAGGACGCCATCAGCGTGGAACCGCCGAGCCTGCGCACGCTGCAGAAGTTCTGCAGACCTTTTCGCCTGGAACTCCGGCAGAGCAGACTGACGAAGACGGAGCGCTTTGAGACGCCTCCCGGGCACCAGATGCAGATCGACTTCGGGGAAGACGATGTCCTCGTGGGCGGAGAGATTGTGCGCGTTCACTTCTTCGTCGCCAATATGTCGTATTCACGCAGGATTTTTGCCAGAGCCTACTTTTCGGAAAATCAGGGAAACTGGCTTGACGGCATAGAGTCCGCGTTCAGGTTTTTCGACGGCGTGCCGCGGGAGATCGTCTGTGACAATGCGGTAACTCTGGTTAAAGACCATTACGCGCCGGAGAACGAACGTTTTACAGCCCGCTTCGACTGGTTCTGCCGGTATCATGGCGTGCATCCCATAGCCACGTCTGTCAGGAAGCCAAACTCAAAAGGCAAAGTCGAATCCGCCGTCAGATACGTCAAGTATAACGCCCTGGTAAACGGCCACTTTAAGGATCTGGAGGCTCTAAACCTCCATCTGGAGAAATGGAGTCTGTCCGTATGCGACAGGCACAGCATTAACGACGCGCTCCTTCAGGGACCGAAGACGCCGGCAGAGCGGTGGCTGATTGAAAAGCCGGCATTGCGTCCCAACAGGAAGCCGCCAATAGCCATGGCCCGTTATGAAGATCGGACGGTAGACAAAAATGGCCTTATCCGGGTCGATAATGCCATGTATCGCGTACCTGACGGGTTTGCACGCCGCAATGTGCAGTTGGTGGTTGTCAGTGACACAATCACAGTCAGATGCGGAGGGCAGTCAGTCATCCTGGACAAGGCCAGGGATATTATTACGGCAAGGGACGGCACGTGGTCAAATCCTCTTTCCAAAGAAGAAAATTTTGATAAAAAAATCAAAGAGTTAAAAAAGGACAGGCTCTGGAACAGGATGCAGACTCCTCAATGTCAGCGAAATCCCGGCGCGTACGATGCCGCGTTCCGGACGGGAGCTTAGGCCATGGGAGAACTGAGACCTGCCGATGTTCAGCTGGCTGAAATGGCCGCCCGCCTGCGGCTGACCTATACCCGTGACCACCTGGCTGAACTGGCAGAAACGGCGGCCACGAGCCATATGACTCCACGCGAGACTCTGGAATATGTCTTCAGGAAAGAGATAGAGCAGCGTGACGGAAACCGCGTGCGGTTAGCTCAGATGAGCGCCCATTTTCCTTTTGCGGCGGCTATGGACGGATTCGACATGTCATTCCAGCCATCGATAGACCCGGGGAAAATACGCGAGCTTGTCTCTCTCGGGTGGGTGGTCAGTGGTGAAAACGTGATCCTGATCGGTCCATCCGGAGTAGGAAAGACACACCTGAGCATAGCACTGGGGCAGCTGGCGCTGCAGAGGGGCATTTCGGTTCGTTTTTATTCCGTGACCAGGCTGGTGGAACAGATGGAAAAAGCCTACAACGCAGGAACATTTGATGAAAAAATACGGGATGTTAACAAACCTAAACTGCTCATTCCCGATGAACTTGGGTACATTCCGTTCACACCACTGCAGGGACAGCTGCTTTTTGAGCTGATATCGGCACGCTACGAAAAGAAGAGCATCATTGTGACCAGTAACAAAATGCCCGGAGAATGGGGAACGGTCTTCGGTGACGCGGCGGCAGCAACGGCATCGCTGGATCGGCTGCTTCACCACTGCACGCCCATGCTCATTCAGGGTGAAAGCTACAGGGCTCGGGAGTTTACCCGGAAGATGCGGGAATAAGGCCCCGCCAAAGTCACATCCAACTGTATCACCGTTCTGACCCCCTCTGTCCTGTCCCGGGGCCCCGGGACAGGACAGAGGGGGTCAAATTTCGTTCGTTTTGGGGGTCACCAGAACTTTCGTTTGACACTGGCCGCCTGGCGGCCATCACCCGTTGTCCCCCGAAAGGCAATTTTACACACTAATCCGGACTTGACTAATCCTGCTGTGCGGGATTCGGCCATGGAGGCAAACAACATACGAATTTTTCGTTCTGACATGGTAAACACGCGGTTCGTTATGTTCTGATTCGACAGTATCCACTCCGTTCTGGCCGAATCCGCTACGGCTTTCGATGCTAGCGGGGGAGGATAGGCAGACTTTTCTGCCGTGTATTTCTTTGCCTTTCTTTCAGCTGAACTCGCCACTTCCATTTATACCCGCGCCGTGACCGATCTCCGAACAGCAGGAAAAAGGCGTACAGCCAGCGGTGGATACTAAGTGGATGCCTGATCTTTGAGAACGGCATTTGTCTTCTGGTCGGTGAGTACTCCAAGCGGATTAATTTCTCGGCAGTTTTGATACCTTTTGGTATTGTTTTTTTCTATGCCTTCTGTGCCTGATATGGACGGCAGAGGATCCATACCTCTTGCAACGTTCTTTCAGAGGATATCATTTGGAATCTGAAGAACTTCTTTGAGACAGTAACCTCAGAGACTCCGCAGTGCTGAGCGATGCGCGTCAGAGAAGCCTTCTCTGACTAATCTTATAATTGCAGCCCTTTCCTCTTCAAAAGGTGAGAATATGCGTCTTTTAGGCTCATGCTGTTCCCTGTGAACCGTTTAGTTGTTGAATCAACTTGGTGATACACATGGGCTTTTTATTCGAAATCAACGAAATCGAACTTTTATTCCCCGCATAGGAAGGGTGCTCACTTAAGAACTTTCAAATGAAAAAATCCGATATGGTTCATCAAGCCGCTGGGCATCAGGGACTTCGTCCTCTCCTTCAGAATTTTGACAGGAAACGAAGATTTCTTCCTGTTCAGGGCACGACAAGGCCCCCTTCCCTGCCAGATTTTCCGCCTGGCCGGAAAGGGGGCTTTCCTTTTTATGAAGAATACGAAAGCTTACTTTTCGACAGCTCCGTCTTCCCTGGTCACCTGGCCTTCATTCTTCGCGACCTTGTCGCGGTGGGCCCGGCTCTGGGTGAGCTTGGCTCCGGCAGGCACGTCGGAAGTGACCCAGACGTTGCCGCCGATAACCGCGCCGTCTCCGACCCTGATGCGGCCGAGGATGTTGGCGCCAGCGTAGACGGTCACGTTATTGCCGAGAATGGGATGACGCGGGACGCCCTTGACCAGAGTGCCGTCGTCATTCTTGCGGAACGACAAAGCGCCAAGGGTTACGCCCTGATAGAGACGGCAGTTGTCGCCGATGATACAGGTCTCGCCGATCACCACGCCGGTGCCGTGGTCTATGAAGAAGTTCTCGCCGATGGAGGCGCCGGGATGGATGTCGATGCCTGTGCGCGAATGGGCCATCTCGTTGATGATGCGCGGGATGAGCGGCACATTGCACTCGTAGAGCACATGGGCGATGCGGTGGTTAATAATGGCGTGCATGGAGGGATAGCAGAAAATGGTCTCACCCGGGCTCGTGGCCGCGGGATCCCCGTCATAGGCCGCCTCGGCGTCGCCCACCAGCTGGCGGCGTATCTCGGGCAGCTGGTCCATGAGCTGCAGGGCGCATTCCTTGCCGCGCTGCTCGCAGTCCGTGCAGAGGTCGTTGCCCTCGCAGGCGAAGCAGAAGCCGCGCTTTATCTGCTCGGCCAGCTTACGGTAAATACTGTCGAGGTTGGCGGACACGTGGTAGCCTATGGACTCGCGCCAGATACGGGTGGATCCGTAGAAGCCGGGGAAAAGAGCCACCCTCAGGCGCTCCATGATTTCCTTGAGGCTTTCCAGCGAAGGCATGGGCTCGCCGTGGGCAGGATCATGCCAGACCGAGTTCAGCGATTCCGGCTCGCAGAGTTTCTTGCTCACCTCTCCGAGGCGGCGCATAGCGATAAAGTCATCTGAAAGTTCCATGGATTCCTTCCTCTGAAGAAGTACAGGATTATGCCCCTGCGGCAACGCATGTTCTTTTTAATAACACAGAGGAGGGAACCTGCAAAGAACGAAAGAACCCGCATTACGCAATCCCGGAAGCCTTATTTTTTCTCCTCGATGTGAGCAGAGCGCCATTCGCTGGGCGTGCATCCAAACCACGCCCTGAAGGAACGGGAGAAGGAATTCTGATTGTCAAAGCCGAGCAGGCAGCTTATCTGCGACAGATTCAGATTTTCGTTCAAAAGATATTCCCGGGCATGCTGCTTACGGCGTTTCGCGACCACCTTGTGGAAGGTGGTGCCCGAGGCGCTCAGCATGCGCTGGAACGTGCGTTTGCCAAGGGCCATTTCAGAAGCCACTTCCCCGATGCCCGGCCTTCCGCCGGAAAGCAGGCGGTCCACAATCCAGCTCACCTGGGCGACGAAGCCCGAGCCTTCCACTTCCGGCTCGTGGCGCGTGAGCAGCTCGAAAAGTTCCTTGTTGTAGTCGACGAAAGGATAGTATGCGTTCTCACGGGAAAGGATGAGGGCGTTGCGCTTCGCGCCGCAGATCACGGGACAGCCGTAATACTTCTCCAGAAATTTCTCGCTGCCGGGCGCACGTCTCAGTTCCACGGACGACGGCGAGAGTTCCCGGCACGTTCCGCGCCTCAGCAGCAGAACCATAGCGTAGAAATCGGCGTCCACTATGACCGCGGGAACGTCTTCGCCCGTTTCTTCCGGCCTGGTGGCCCGCACCACGCAGGTCACAGCGCCGACATTCTCCTCAACGAGGATTTCCCTGGGCGCGGAAACAATGCGGAACCGCGAGATACGGCGCACAGCATCGATGAAGTCCCTGGCATGAATGGCCGAAGCCAGGGACGCCGGAATCAGGGCAAAGATGGGAGGCGTGTGCGCCGGCATGGCAAGCATGGCCGCAATTCTGAAGCCGATGCCGGGATCTCTGCTCAGTGCGGCAACGGCGTTCCAGATTGCAAAAAACTGTTTACCCGTCAGCATTTCTCCACGGCCGAGATCAATGGGAAGACCGGCCCGTACCGCGATCTCCTTCCGTGAAAGCCCCACCGCTTTAAGGGCGCTCCAGATAACATCCAGAATAAGATAACGTCCTTCTCCTCTTCTCATACCCTTTCTCCCGCTCCCGGGCATGACCCCTGCCTCTCACTTCCGGGACTTTCAGTGATTGATCTCCCTGTATAACATTTTTCGCATATCATAAAGTACCCGTTCGAACACAATGTTGCATGTTTTCAAGCATAGCAACTCATATCACACGCTGCGGCTTCCCGTCATCCCGGGGAAACGGGAAAAAAACCGGAACCGGAGCAGGAGTCCAAAAGGGCCTGCTCTCAGAAAACACGAATCACGGCCCATGGTGCGCCCCCACAGGAGCTGAAGCCGGAACCTTTCCCTTCTTTCCCCCGGCCGGTTTTACACCGCATCCGGGGCGGTCATCCCTCACGGAATCACGGCGTGCACTGGGCCGCGGGGACATACTGTTTTCCAAATCGGGGACACATGCCGGAAAAGAACCCGGGGCAGAGGCCTCCGGTGTCACGCAGGGTTCTCTGCCCCGGGACTCCTCTCCGGGGGAACAAAGGAGAGGAGAACGACGGGGAGGGAGAAAAAAATCAGTGCCGCGCGCGCCAGCTGGTCGGGGACATACCCTCCCACTGTCTGAACGAACGCGAGAAGGAATTCTGATCGTCAAACCCCAGAAGGCAGCTTATCTCTGTCAGGCTGAGGGCCGGATCCCTCAGATATTCCCGCGCGAGGAGCCTCCGCTTCCCGGCGACAATTTTATGAAACGTGGTGCCTGCCGCGCTCAGCATGCGCTGAAAGGAGCGCCGTCCCATGCCCATTTCCGATGCCACCTCATCGAGGCTCGGGCGGCCGCCCGAGAGATGGCGCTCAACCATCCAGCCGACCTGGGTAAGAAAGGCTTCGCTCCTGCCGCTCGTGTAGGTGTTGCGGGTAAGGAGATCGAACAGCTCTTTGTTGTAGTCCGCGAACGGAGCGTACGCATCCTCGCGCGAGAAGGTGATGACGTCCAGGGGGGCTGAGCAGGTCACGGGACAGCCGTAATAGCTTTCATAAAACTTCTCGTTTCCCGGGGCGCGGCGAAGCGCCACGGCACGGGGATAGCATTCTCTGCCCGTGCCGCGGCGCAGGAGGAGGAGCATTGCGTAAAAAGAGGCGTCCACCAGGGAATCCGGGATTTCCGGGCCTGTTTCTTCGATGCAGTGAGGCTTCAGGGAAAAGATTACCCTGTCCCCGAGGTCTTCCACAAACATATCTTCGGGGGCACAGAGAGACTTGATGCGGGCGATGCGCTGGGCCGCGTCAACGAAGTTACCGGCGTGTATGGCTGACGCGAACGGGGCCGGCAGAAGCGCGTAGACGGCGGGATTGTCCGAGGGCTCGCCAGCCATCTTGCCGACGCGGAATCCGATGCCGAGATCCCCGCTCAGGCTGGATATGGCGTCCCAGATGGCGAAGAACTGCCTGCAGGTCACCATCTGCCCGGTAGCCACCTCGGCGGAGAGGCCGGCCTGCAGGGCAATGTCCCTGCGGGAAAGTCCAGCGGCCTGAAAAGCACGCCAGATGACATTATGAAAAGTATAACGCTGTCCTGTTCCGTTCCTGTTCATAGGAGAGCTCCCGTCCGCAGGAAAAAAATTTGCGTAACCCTGCTCTGTTGCAAAAAAGATACGCTACATATCTTCAAAAGTTTATTCATTAAACGACAAATATCATTCAAAAGATGTATTTTTTTATACAAAAAAGGCAAAAAAACGAAATCTGAACCGGAATGAGCCCATCCGGCACGGGTCTTGCCATGCCCGGCCCGTAAGGCTATGTTTACAGCATGATCGACTCTGAAATTTCCAGCAGACTTTCCGCCCCTTCCATCACGCCTCTGCCGGCGCCCGGGGGGAGCATTACCGATATATCCGCTCACGGAGCGTGGTTCGCGGAATACGCCGCGTACGAGCGTTCTCTCTGCGAACGCGATCCTTCCCCCATGTCTCTCAAGCTCAGGCACACTGAGCTCGTGACAGCAGCCGCCCGCGGGATCACGGAAAGCGAAGACTTTCCCCCACCCATGGCCCGCGCCTGCCTCCTGGCCGCCCAGTACCACGATCTGGGGCGGTTCGAGCAGTACCGTCTCTTCGGTACGTTCCGCGACAGGGACTCCGTGAACCACGCCGAACTCAGCGCCTTTCTCATCGAAAAATACGGCCTTCTCACGAAAGAGGCCTATGTGGCCCGCGCCGTGCTTGGCGCCGTACGCCTGCATAACGTTTACCGCCTTCCCGAAGACCTTCCTTCCGACGTGCGCGTGGCCGCGCGCCTTGTGCGCGACGCGGACAAGCTCGATATCCTGCGTGTCATGGACGAGGAACTTTCCGGCAGCGGGGACTGCCCCCGGACCGTCGTACTGAACCAGCCCGACGATCCCTCACGCTTCTCGCAGAAAGTCATCGGCTGCGCCCTCAGGGGTGAAGTGGCCAGTTATGACGATCTCACGAGCGTGAACGATTTCCGGCTCCTGCTCGGCACCTGGATCTACGGTATGAACTTTGACGCCTCCAGGAAGCGCTTTGCCGGGGACGGACACGCGAAGCGCCTCGTCGCGGCCCTGCCCGAAAACGGTCCTTACGCCGAAGCCCGGGCCCGCGTGCTTCAGAGCATCGCGGAAGCCGGATAGCCGGACAAATTTCAGCTGCCCGGCATTAGCCTCCGGAGCGGCCCACGGAACGGCCATAACACCCGTTCCCATACAAGGAGAAACGCATGTTTCCTGCGCTTAAAATCGGAGAACTCACCGCCACGACGCCCATTGTTCAGGGCGGCATGGGCGTTGGTATATCCCTGTCCGGCCTGGCCTCGGCTGTGGCCAACGAAGGCGGCATCGGCGTTATAGCCGGCGCCATGATCGGCATGCTCGAGCCTGACGTGACCAAAGACCCGCTCGGCGCCAATATCCGCGCTCTGGCCCGCGAGATAAAGAAAGCCCGAGAAAAGACAAAAGGCATCATCGGCGTGAACATCATGGTCGCCCTGACGAGTTTCAGGGATCTGGTCCGCACGGCCATTGCGAACCGCGCCGACGTCATCTTCTCTGGTGCCGGCCTGCCCACGGATCTGCCCCGTCATCTTCTGGAACTCTGCGAAGAGAAGAAGGAAGAATTCAAGACAAAGCTCATCCCCATCGTGTCATCCGCCAGGGCCGCCTCCATTCTGGCCAAAAAGTGGATGCGCCATTTCAATTACGTGCCGGACGGCTTCGTGGTTGAAGGTCCCATGGCCGGCGGACACCTCGGCTTCAGGGAAAACGAAATCACGGATCAGTCCTTTTCCCTCGATAAGATTGTTCCGCCCATTGTGGAAGTGGCAAAAAAGCTCGAAGACGAATGCGGCCACAATGTGCCTGTCATCGCCGGCGGCGGCGTGTTCACCGGCGCCGATATCCGCCGCATCCTGAACCTCGGCGCCTCAGGCGTGCAGATGGCCACCCGCTTCGTTGCCACTGAGGAATGCGACGCGGACGTGCGCTTCAAGGAAGCCTATATCAGCGCAAAGCCCGAGGACATCACCATCATCCACAGCCCGGTGGGCATGCCTGGACGGGCCATCGACAACGCCTTTATCGAAGCGGCCAGGGAAGGAAAGAAGAAACCCTTCAAGTGCACCTACCACTGCGTGAAGACCTGCGATCCGGAAAAATCGCCCTACTGCATCGCCCTGGCCCTTGTCAGCGCCATGCGGGGCAATCTGCGCACGGGTTTCGCCTTCTGCGGCTCCAACGCCTACCGCATCAATAAAATTACCACCGTGCATGAACTCATCGAGGAGCTCAGAAAAGAATACGAGGAGAGCGCGCCCAAAGAGTAAGCGCCTCTTCCCTTCCGCGTAAATGAAAAGAGCCTCCCGGATATTCTCCGGGAGGCTCTTTTTTCCGCCCGCGGCGCAGGCCGGGGCTTCTTATATTCCGGTTCTAATTGAGGAGACGGCTGCCGCCCTGATCGGGTTTGCTCTTGTCCTCAACGTCGACGCCGCTGGGCGCCTTGAACCTGAAGCTCGAAGAGGAAACATCGGCGTCAGGAATGAAAGACGTAAAACGCACGTCATTGCTGTTGCCGTAAAAGTCGATGATTTCGGCCCTCTGGATATATCCCTTGACCGGATCCACGTAGAGATCGGCCTGAATCATCTGGGGCGAGGGATTTTTGGGATAGAGGCGCAGGATCTGCAGGGCGCCCTGCGTGCCGCCGTCCTTCACGTCAAAATCCTTGGAAAGCAGGGCCTGCCCGGTAACGATCTGGATGAGGCTCCTGGAGTCGTCCACGAGGCTGTGGGGATAACGGTAAGCCACCTTTTCCTCGGGCAGGTAATCCCAGATTTCGTCCGCGGAAATAATAAGGCTCTCCGCGTGCGGCGCTCTGGTCTGCCAGTTCACGAGCAGGGGCTTTTTGAAGATAAGCGTGCCCTGGCGCTTTTCCTGCTGGCCGCTCTCGCGGTGTTTCAGGTACTGGGTGAACTCCGCCTGGAACGTATTGAGAGACGCGTAGCGGTCCCTGATGGTCGAGGCGATGCCCCCGGCCGCGGCAGGTGCCGCGTTTACGAGGGAAAGGCCCATGACAAGGGCCAGGAGAGGAAGAAGAATTCGGCGCATGATGAGCGCTCCTCCCTAACTAAACTGTTTGTGACGCCGTAAGGCCCGTCAGAAGCGGCGGGCCGGAAAAGCTAGTGCATGATAACGGGACGCGGCTTGCCCGCTCCCGGAGCGGGTCCCACCAGACCATCGCGGTCGAGCTGATCCATATAGCGGGCGGCCTTGTTGAAGCCGATGTTGAAGCGGCGCTGCAGGAGTGAGGTGGAAACATGCCCCTGCTCCTGGATAAACGAAAGGATCTCGCGGTACAGGGGATCGCTGTCGTCGATCTGCCTGCCGGACCCGGACAGGGAACCGTCACCCGCCTCATCTATGCCCCAGGTGGAGAAATCCACGCCGTACTCGGGCTTCGCCTGCTTCTTCCAGTAATCCACCACGGCCTGCACTTCCTCGTCCCGCAGGAAAGGACCGTGCAGGCGGGTGAGCTGGCCGCCGTTGGGATTGTAGAACATATCGCCGTTGCCGAGGAGCTTCTCAGCGCCGGAGGTGCCGAGCGTGGTCATGGAGTCCTGGCGCGAGGAGACGCGGAAGCAGATACGGCACGGGAAGTTGGCCTTGATGAGGCCCGTCACCACGTCCACGCTGGGGCGCTGGGTGGCGATAATCATATGGATGCCGCAGGCGCGGGCCAGCTGCGCGAGGCGGATGATGCAGGGCTCCACGTCCTTGCGGCACTGCAGCATGAGGTCAGCGAGCTCGTCGATGACAATGGCGATATAGGGCATGGGCTCGAGGTCCGCGAGATCCGGGGGAAGCTTGCCCTGCAGGGACGCGAGCCTCTGGTTGTAGCCCGTAATGTTCTTGGTGTTGAGCCTCGACATGCGCGTGTAGCGCTCGTCCATCTCGTGCACGGCCCAGTTGAGGGCGTTCTTGGCGTCCTGCACTTCCTTGACAACGGGATGAACGAGATGGCTCTCGTCCTCATACATCCCCATTTCCACGCGCTTCGGATCGACGAGAAGAAGCTTGAGTTCATCAGGGGTCTTCTCGAGAAGAAGGCTCGTCAGCATGGCGTTGAGGCACACGGACTTGCCCTGACCCGTGGCGCCGGCCACAAGGAGGTGCGGCATTTTCGCGAGATCCGCGATGTACGGCCTGCCCGTGGTGTCCTTGCCTACGATGAGCGGCAGGGCCATTTTGCGGCTCGCCTCGCGGAAGGTCTCGGTGGAGGCTATCTCGCGGAAATTGACGATCTCACGGTTGTGGTTGGGGATGACGATGCCGACTGTATCCGTGCCGGGCACGGGCGCCTGCACGAAGACCGAAACGGCCATGAGCGAGCGGGCAATGTCGTCAGCGTGGCGGTTGAAGACGCGCACGGAAACGCCGCGCGCCGGACGCACCATATACGTGGTGACCACGGGGCCCGGTGTCGCGTGCACGAGTTCGGCCTGAATATTGAAATCCCTGAGACAGCCCATGAGCGCCTGACCGCGCTCGGCGATGTCCTCGGTGTTCGCGGCAGCGGAAGGCTGCGGCTGGCGCAGGAGCTCCAGAGGCGGAAATTTGTAACGTTTCGGCTTTGCCTGCTGCTTCGCCGGCTCCGGCTTTTTCGCAGGAGGCTCGACGCCGGCGGCCTCGAAAAGCGTACGGGGCTCGGGCTCCGTCTTCGGGAAGGAAACAGGTTCGGGTTCCGCAGCCGGAGCCGGCTGCAGAACGGGCTGCATGTCTTCTTCAGGCTCTGCTTCGGGTTCAGGCTCAGGCTCAGGTTCCGGCACGGGTACGGGCGCGGGTTCCGCGCTGAGGCGCACGGCGGCCTTTGCCGGGGCGGCTCCGGCTTCTTCATCCTCCCCGTCCCCCGGAGAAAAGGCTGACTCCGGATGAAGCTTGGCGTACTCCTCGGCGAAGGAGCGGTCCATGGGAACGCCTCCGTCATCCGCCGCGAAGGGAATATCCTCGTCGTCAATACGCAGGCCCTTCCTGCCCGGCCTGCGAGCCGCTTTTTTCCCTGCCGCAGGAGCCTGGTCTGAGGGGGCCGTGTCGACGTCCGGCATCGGTTCGCGGGCGGAACGGATATTCCCGAGCGCTGAGGCCGCCCTGCTCATCAGGGAGAGGGCCGCGAGACCCGTCTGCCGGACCAGGGCGAAAGGGCGGCTCCGGCCCTCATAACGCCTGTCCATATCCTCGTCGGCTTCGAGATCGCTGTCTCCTGCGGAAGGAGCGGAAGCGCCCTTCTTCCCGGAAGCGGGATGGTGCTTCGCGTAGTCAGCCGCCATGCTGGAACAGCGGTTCCCCGCCTCCTGGCAGACTTTCTTCCAGGAAAGCCCGAAACACATCTGCATGCCCACAAGAAAGGCGAGGATCCACAGCAGGGTCGAACCGAAAGGCGAGAGAAAGAGCGTGAGATAGTGGGTCAGGCCCCACCCCGCCACGCCGCCTCCCCGGAGATCCCCCACAGGGATATCCCAGGAAGCGCAGACGGCGAGCAGGCAGAGAGAAAGCAGCGTGAACCCGATCCAGCGGATCCACGTGATATGAAACCCTCGGGAGATGAAGGAAACGCCGACACCGCCCAGGGCAAGGGGCAGAAAGAAGGACGCGGAACCGAAAATATCGTTCAGGAGCCCTGCCGTGTACGCGCCGAAAAGACCAGCCTTGTTCACGATGGCGGGATCGCCGCTCACCGCGTGATTGAGGCTCGGGTCAGCGGGATCGTACGTGAAGAGGCTCAACAGGATCAGCAGTGTCCAGAACAGGAGGAAAAGCCCGAAGACTTCCCTCCCGAACCCGGCGGATCCTTCTCTGCTCCCGTCGAACATACTATTCGCGGCCCAGGTATTCCTTCGTGCCGGTGTTGACCTTCACGCGATCACCCACGTTGACGAAGATCGGAACCTGGATCACGGCGCCGGACTCGAGAGTGGCGGCCTTGGTCACGTTGCTCACGGTGTCGCCCTTGGCGCCGGGTTCGGTGTCAGTCACCTCAAGCACAACGGACATGGGGATGTCGATGTCGAGAGGACGTCCCTGGTAGAGCATGACGCGGCATTCCTGGCCGTCCTTGAGGAAATCGGACTTGCCGGCGGTGGAGGCAGCGGGCATCTGAATCTGCTCGTAGGTGGTCATATCCATGAAGACCAGATCCTCGCCGTCCTTGTACAGGTACTGCATATCGCGGGTCTCGATATCAGGTTTGCCGACCTTGTCGCCGGAGCGGAAGGTGATGGCCTCGACGCGGCCGGTCAGAATGTTGCGCAGCTTCGTGCGCACCATGGCGCCGCCCTTGCCGGGCTTGAAGTGCTGGAATTCGATGATTTCGTAGGGAGTGCCCTCGACCTCAATCTTGAGGCCTTTGCGGAAATCGGTGGTAGAATACATGCCTGGTTCCTCCAGAAAAAAATTTCCCCCTGCCAACAGCGGGGGGCCCGTGACAAATTGAGTTAATTAATTTAACGGAAAGCAAGACACTGTCAAGCCAGATAACCCGGAGGATACCATGCAGGAACCTGAACTCATCCTTGAAGCCACGGCCTATACCATAGACCAGCTCATTCACAGAAATGTCCCGCAGATAGCCCTCGCCGGCCGCTCCAACGTGGGAAAGTCCTTCCTCATCAACGCGCTCGCGAGACGGCGCGCCCTCGCGAAGGTCAGCGCCACCCCCGGCAAAACGCGCTCCGTCAACTATTACCGCGTGAGCCCCTACGACTTCTGTCTTGTGGACCTGCCGGGCTACGGCTACGCCAGAGCCGGCCACGCCGAGCGCGAGGAATGGGCCAGGCTTCTCGAGCGTTACCTGAAGGAATGCCAGCAGCTCCGCTCCCTCATTCTGCTCATCGATTCGCGTCTCGAGCCCCAGAAGCTTGACCTGCAGCTCGCTGGCTACGCGAAGAGCATCGGACTGCACATCCTGCCCGTACTCACCAAGGCGGACAAATGCCGCCAGCGCGACATCTCCCTGCGTCAGAACGAGTGGGAGAAAATTCTGGGCGTGAGGCCTCTGCCCACCTCGTCAGCAAAGAAGACGGGCCTCAGAAACCTCTGGCGGGCCATACTCCGGGAGATGGACATCGCCGTCGATGACGGAAACACGCCTGAGCCGGAGAAGGTTCCTCCCGGGGACAGTGAAAACTAGCGCGCTCCCCCGGTGAAAGCACCCCAGAGGCGCCTCCTTTCCGGAGAAGGCGCCTTTTTCTATTCCGTCTGCTCTTTTCCGCGGCTCCCGTCCGTGCCGAGCTTGTGCGACGGCGGCTCCACGTGCACGGTGACGCGGCCGAGCACGGGAAGCGCCTCCCTGAGCTCCTGCTCAAGGTGCACGGTTTCCTCGTGCACGGCGCCCACGCTGAGGATGCCTTCCATGGCACAGTGGAAACTGATGCTGACCCCGACCTTGGGCTGCATGTAGAACTTGAAGTTATGCGGTTTCGAGACGAGAGGATGCGCGGCCGTAACCTGCTGCACCTGTTCCCATGCGAGGCGGGCCAGTGGATTTTCCTCAGGCGTATAGGCGCGCGAGGGCAGTTCCTCCACCATGGGCTCAATGTGCGTGACGATCTCAAGACCGGGGATGCGCCTGCGCACCGCGGACTCATAATTGCGGGCCCGCTCGTACGCCACGCTGAAAGATGTCCGGCTGTCGAACTCGAGGATGACCTCGACGCGCAGCCCTCCGTCTGACAGAGTCAGCGTATGAAAATCGTGCGCCGAGAGGCCCTGATCCTGCGCAAGGCGCAGCATGATGTCGATGGGGCTTTCGCCCTCCCGGGAAACGTAGCAGGGATCCACATGTACGGTCACATCCGCGCCGGGCAGGATGGCGCACACGGAACTCTCCACGTCATGGGCGATGCGGTGCCCCTCGCAGACACGCATCTGCGGATCCACGCCCACGCAGAGGTCCACGAAATAGTGGGGACCGGCGGAGCGCATCCTGAGACGCCCCACGGAATTGACGCCGCGCACGAGCTGAACCTTCTCCTCGATGCTCTTCTCCACCTCTTCCGAGCCGGAGTCCATGAGGTAATCGACCGCGCTGCGGCACATGGTCAGGCTGACCTTGAAGATGATGACGGCCACGATAAGGGCGGCCACGGTATCGGCCTGGTTCACAATGTGCCTGACCTGGGGCGGAAGATTCAGGAAATCCGCGAGCCACACGGCGAGAACGCCCACGAAGACCGTAGCCGAAGCCAGGATATCCGTGGCGAAATGCAGGGCGTCAGCCGCGAGCGCCTGGCTGTTGGCCTGCTTCGCGGCCTTCCTCAGCACGCGTACGCGGTTGATGTCAACAGCCATGGACACGGCCATGACCGCGACGCCCCAGAGCGAGGGCATGACAGGCGAGGAATGATTCAGGAGACGGTTCGTGCCTTCAAAACCGACATAAATACAGACCACGAAGAGCAGTATGGTCTCGCCGAGAGCCGACAGGTTCTCCACCTTGCCGTGGCCATAGGGATGGCGCCTGTCTGCGGGCATGGAGGAAATGCGGATGGCGTAGAAGGTCATGATGGCAGCCAGAAGGTCAAGGCCGCTGTGCAGGGCCTCGGACAAAATGGCCAGCGAGTTGGTATACAGGCCGATGACCAGCTTGAAAGAGGTCAGGAAAACGGCCGCCAGAAGGCTCATGAGAGCGGCCCGCTTCTTGAGTTTTTCGATATCCGCGGCCTGCGCGTCATCTGCCATGGTAACTTCCTCCGGAGATGCCGCCCCCCTCCCGGTGAAGGAAGACAACACCGTCAAAAAAAGAGGGAGAACGTATCGATCCTCCCCCGATCCTGTCCTGTGATGAGCTGAAGCTTTTCTGCCGGGTTATGCCAGCTGCAGCCCCGGCAGGCTCAGAGTTCTTCAGGGTATCACTATTCCCGCTCCCCAACAATCCCACAGGCCATTGACATCCCGGTCATTGTGCCTGTGGTTTTCTGACTGATTTTCCCATCAGGGGGATCCCCCCCTGGAGCTGTCTGCTATCTCTGCACAGGAAATGCGCAGAGTTCCCGGACGGTTTCCGTTTCAGGGATCCGGCCTGGGGGGGATACTTCCACTGTCTGATTCCCAGAACCTGCCCGTACCCCTGGCAGGCGTAAAAAAGCAGGCCGGAAAGGGAAGTTTCCCTATCCGGCCTGCCTGCAGTGTATATCAGGATTTCAGAAGCGGCCTAGAGCCACTTGAACCAGTCGTGCCAGGATCCCTCGCGGGCCTGACGGCGCTGCTCGTTTTCCTGCACGGTGTACTCGTGATAGGCGGCAGCGGACTTCGTCCTGGCGTGTTCGGCCACATCAGGCACATCGGCGTAATTCTTGGCGATGTACTCATAACGGCGCCAGGCGGAACCGTACTTTTCCATGTGCCAGAACATGTCGGCGATGTAGAGCTCATGCTCGGCCATGTTCTTGCGGCAGATGCCGATATTCTTCTTCGCGCCCTCGGCGTACGGCGTGCCGGGATACTGCTGGATCACCCGCTCGAAGTACGAAACGGCCTCGTCGAGCTCCGTGGTGGGACGGTCGATGGACTGGAACTGCTTCATGAGCGACATGCCGATCTGGTAAAGCACGTAGGGGATGGCCTTGTGGCGGGGGTGGAAGGACTCGAAGTCCTTGTAGTTCTCCGCGGCCAGCGCGTATTCCTCGTCGAGGTAATAGGCGTCACCCAGGGAAAGCTCGGCGTCCACCGTGTAGGGGCTGAAGGGATAGGCGTCCTTCAGCTTGTTGTAAAGCTGCACGGCGCGGACGTAATTGTGATCGGCCATGGCGTCGTTGGCGGCCTCGAAGATTTCCTGGGCCGTGTCCTCGGCCGGCGGCAGGTAGATCATATCGATGATGCCGCAGCCGGAGGCAGTGACCAGGGTGACCGCCAGAAGAAGATTGCGAAGCAGATGTTTAGGCATGGAGTTCGTCCAGCAGTAAGGAAGCCGCGTGAGCGGCTGTTGCGCCATCGCCGGCGGCAGTCACCACCTGACGGCATAATTTGGAGCGTATGTCGCCGGCCGCGAAAATGCCGGGCACGGTCGTCCTCATCTCCGTATCGGTGACGAGGAAGCCGCCCTTGTCGCGCTGGCAGGCTTCGGGCAGACAGTCAGAGTTGGGAATATTGCCGACGAAGATGAAGATGCCGTCAACGTCGATGTCACGCTTCTCACCGGTGGTCACGCTGCGCACGGTAACGGACTTCAGGTTGTCGTCACCGTTCAGACTGTCCACCACACTGGAGAGCACGAGTTCGATGTTGCCTGTCTCCCTGACCCTCTTCTCGTGGATCGCGGCGCCCCTGAAGGCGTCGCGCCTGTGAATGAGGTAGACCCTGGAACAGATTCTCGCAAGATAAAGAGATTCTTCCAGAGCCGAATTGCCGCCGCCGACAACGGCCACGGGCATGCCGCGGAAAAAGTTGCCGTCACAGACGGCACAGTAGGAAACACCATGACCCAGCAGCCTGTCCTCATCCTTCACGCCGAGCCTGCGGTGCGTGGCGCCTGAGGCGGCGATGACCGTTCTGGCGTTAATGTCGCCGTCAGAGGTCTTCAGGGTGAAGTTTCCGGCGCTTCCCGTCACGGCGGTGACGGTCGCTGTGGAGCGGTCCACCGGCTGCCCCTCGAGATGGGCGGCGAAGGCGTCAGCGAGCTCCCAGCCCTTTACTCCCTTCGGAAAGCCAGGATAATTCTCCAGGCTGTCCGTCAGAAGAACCTGGCCGCCGGGAGTCAGCTTCTCAAAAAGGATAACGGAGCGTCCGGAGCGGACGAGATACAGGGCCGCGGTGATACCCGCGGGCCCTGCACCTATGACAGCTGCGTCATAGATTTTCATATTAGAAAGCCTTGGAATCGATGAGCTGCCTGAGCTGATCCTTGGGCATGGAGCCGGTATGCTGCTCAACGGCGTTGCCATCCTTGAAGATGATCAGCGTGGGGATAGCGCGGATACCGAATCTGGCCGGAGTGGCGGGATTCTCGTCCACGTTCATCTTGAAGACCTTCAGCTTGCCGGCATATTCCTCGGCGCACTCGTCGACGATGGGACCCATGGCCCTGCAGGGTCCGCACCAGGGAGCCCAGAAGTCGACCATAACGGGAAGATCGGATTTCAGGACAGAAGCCTCGAAAGTGGAATCGCTAACTTGTTCAGCCATATCGTTCTCCTTTTCCAGGGAGGGCCCCGGACGGTTGGAATTTTTTCGCTCTTTGTAAATAGGTACGCCCCTTGTCTCTGTCAAGGCAAGCCGAATCAGAGCGGGACGTGCAGATAATCGTCGGGAATGGGCCTGCCGCGCGGGATGGTCTCCATGGAAAGGTCATGGCAGAAGCCCTCGCTGGCGTAAAGCCAGCCCGCGTAGGCTATCATGGCAGCGTTGTCAGTGCAGAGGGAGAGCGGCGGCATAAACGCCTTTCCCCCTGCTCTCTCCATGAGTTCCGTGACGCGTTCCCTGAGAAGGCTGTTGGCCGCGACACCGCCGGCCATGATCAGGTTCCTCACGCCGGGGTAGCGCTTCATGGCCCGCCGTACCTTGGCAAGCAGCGTGTCCACCACGGCCAGGTTGAAGGAGGCGCAGAGGTCGCAGAGACCCTGCGGCGCGTCGTCCGGATTCTGCAGGGGATGCGGCCAGGGCTCATCGGCAAAGTGCTCTTTCACGTACAGGGACACAGCCGTCTTGAGGCCGCTGAAACTGAAATCGAGATTGTCGTTGTCGAGATAGGGACGGGGGAAAAGCTTCGCGTCCGCCCTGCCCCTGCGGGCCAGGGTGTCGAGAAGGCGCCCGCCGGGATAGGCCAGGCCGAGGATCTTCCCGGTCTTGTCGAAGGCCTCGCCGGCCGCGTCATCGATGGTGCGCCCGAGCTGGAGAGCCTTCACCGCGCTCCCGAAATAGTAAATATTCGTGTGGCCGCCGGAGACAAGAAGCCCCAGCGCGGGAAATTCAAGCTTTTCTGAAAGTCCGGCTGCGAGCAGATGCCCCATGAGATGGTTCACGCCCAGAAGGCGCGCGCCCGTGCCGAGGCAGAGCCCCTTGGCGAAGGCCGTGCCCACGAGGAGGCTCCCTAAGAGGCCGGGTCCCCTCGAGACGGCCACAACGTCGATATCAGCGGGCCGCGTTCCTGTCCTGCGCATGAGTTCGTCAAAGAGCGGTCCGATGAACCGGCAGTGCTCACGGCTCGCGAGCTCAGGCACCACGCCGCCGAAAAGGGCGTGCATATCCGCCTGGCTCGCCAGCACGGCGTCAGAGAGGGCGCCGTCCCGTACCAGGGCCAGCGCCGTCTCATCGCAGGAACTTTCTATGCCAAGAACCAGCATCTGCCGCCTGCCGCCCTACCCGTTGTTCTCCGCGTAAATGCGGTTAACGGCCTCGACGTCCTTCTTCGAACCGATGAAGAGAGGCGTGCGGCAGTGAAGCGCGGTGGGCTGCTTCTCCAGGATGCGCATGTGGCCGTCGCTCGCCGCGCCGCCGGCCTGCTCGCACAGGAAGGACAGGGGATTGGCCTCGCACATGAGGCGCAGCTTGCCTTCGGGGCGATCCTTGTATTCGGGATACATGTAGAGGCCGCCGTAGATGAGCGTGCGGTGGAAATCGGCCACGAGAGAGCCCACATAGCGGGAGGAGTAATTGCTGCCCTTGCTGGATTTGGCCGTGTGGAAATACTCCACGGCATCGTAGGCGGCCTTGCCCCACTTCTGGCGGTATCCCTCGTTGCAGGAATAGATGTAGCCCTGCTCGGGGATGCGCATGTTGGGATGGGAGAGAAGGAACTCGCCCACGCCGGGGTCAAGGGTGAAGCCGTGCACGCCGCTGCCCGTGGAGAGCACGAGCATGCAGGAGGGACCGTAGAGGAAGTAGCCTGCGGCCACCTGCTCGACGCCCTTCCTGAGCACTTCTTCAAGCTTTACTTCACCTGTGCTGCCCTCGGGGCGGCGGTAGATGGAGAAGATGGTGCCGATGTTCACGTTGACGTCCATGTTGGAGGAACCGTCAAGCGGATCGAAGATCATGATGTAGTTGCCGCGCTTGAACTCGGAACCCACGCGTATGAGATCGGGGTTTTCCTCGCTGGACATGGCGCACACGGCTCCCGAGCGCGTCATCCTGTAGATCAGGATGCTGTTGGCGAGATCGTCGATCTTCTGCTGGCTCTCGCCCTGCACGTTGACCACGCCGGTGCCGCCCAGGATATCGAGCAGGCCGGCCTTGGCGATGCGGCGGGCTATGGTTTTGCCTGAGATGATCAGATCGTACAGAAGACCGGTGAATTCACCGGTGGCATGGGGGGACTGTTTCTGATGGTACAGAAGGAACTCGGTAACAGTGACGTCGGCCATATGAGCACCTCTCTCAGCGGGCCGCCGCCCGGCGGGCGGCGGCCGTTCTCGTATAGTATGAAACGCTGCTACTTGCGGGGGCCGAAGGGACTCGGGCGGCCGCCGGGCAGGGTGTTGGCGTTTTCCTGGCTCTGACCGGAAGTCTGGCTTCCCTCAGAGGATGTGGAGGATGAAGCGGCGGGAGCCTTCTGCTCCTGCTTCTCTGCCGGAGCGGCCTTCTTCGGGCCGAAGGGGCTCGGGCGTCCGTCAGGCAGCGTGCTGCGCGGTTCGACGGCAGGCGCGGCGGCGGGAGTTTCCTCAGCCGCGGGCTTGCCGGAAGAGGCCTGCCCGGAGGGCTTGTTCTCAGCTCCGGCGGCCTTTCTGGGACCGAAGGGACTGGGCTGGCTGGCCTGGGCCGCGTCCTGCGCGGCTTCCTTCTGATCCTGCTGGGCGTCGACGGAATCGATGGCCTCGGCGAGGGCGGCTTCACGCAGGAGGCGCTGATGCTGGGCTATGGCCCTGCGGCGCTCCTCGATCATCTTCTTGCGCTGGGCCATGGCGGCCTCGTACTGGGCCTTGCGCTGGGCCATCATGGCTTCATACTGCTGGCGCTGGGCTTCCATCTGCTTCTGCTGTTCCGCCTGGGCGGCCTCGGCTGCGGCTTCGTTCTTCTCTTCCTCAGTGGGCTGGATGAGGCCCGCCACGCCGAGGTCCTTCGATCTGGGCTGCTGCGGCGGAGGAGCCATCTTCTCATGCTTCGGGAAGTAGGCGAGACCCTGGGCCGTCTTGCCGTCGCCGTCCGGGAAGGAACCGGAATCAACCACGCCGAAAATAAGCGGAACGTTGCCAAGCCAGCGGACCTGGTAGGCGAAGGTGCCTGAGGCATTGGAACAGGTGCCGTACGTGGCCTTGGCCGCGTGCTCGTTCCAGTCCACGCCGGCGAGCGGCGTGGACGCGAAGGCATAGCGTCCGGGCCAGAGCAGGGCCTGGGGCGAAAGCACCACGATGTCGTTCGGGGTTTTCACGCTCTTCGCGAGGTGTTCCATATTGAAGTAGGCCACGACGCAGCCGAGGAAGTCGATGCCGTCATAAAGCGGCATGGCCACCATGACTTCGGGACCTTCGGGCGTCTGCTGCACGTCGCAGCGCAGGGCGCGGGTGCTCTGTTTCTTGTCCTCGTAAAGGATGGAGTTGAAGTCGAGCTGCTTCGGGGTTTTGCCAGGCACGGTCTCCTGGCCGAGAATGGAGCCGTCGGACTTGACGCCGGCGAAACCGTCAACCCAGGGAACTTCCTTGAAAAAGTTGTCCATCCACGCGCGCGTCGGCGGCTTGTCCGCGTTGGCCATGAGGCGCTCCAGCCTGTGAAGCTGGGTGTCAATGCCCATCATACCCTTCGTGAAGATCTGGTCGCGCTCGGTGAGCTCACCCTTATCATCGTAGTTGATGGAGGCCGGCTGGCTGACGTATTCGTACCAGAGGCCCTTCGTTCCTTTCCACACGTTCTTGACGGGCTGATACCGGGAACATCCGGCTCCCATGACCAGAGCGGCCACAAGGCAGGAAACGCACAGCCCCTGTTTGAAATGTATTGGCAAAATCAAGCTCCCTTAGCTGCGGGCCCTTGCGTCACAGCGTCTGGCAAGGGCATCAATCAGGCTGATCATTTTCGGGTCAGGGTCGTTTTTCGTTTCCGGCGTCACAGTCTCATCGTTCTGGGGCTGGCGGCCGGCCTGCGAGGCCTGCTTCAGCCGCTTCAGTTCGGCGACGCGCTTCTCGTCGGCCTCTCGGTCAGCGGGGGCGGCGGAGGCGGCGAGCTCACTGTAGATGGCCAGGGCCGTATCGTAGTCACCCTGCTCCGCCAGAACATCGGCATAGGAACGCGTGCGGAGAGAGGAAGCTCCCCCGGCCGGCGCGGCCTCGTCCATATCCTCGTCTTCAGCCAGTTCTTCAGGTTCTTCCCCTGCTCCGCTCTCAAATCCGGAGGCAGTTTCAGATTTCTCACTGTCAGCGCTTTCGGGTTCCCCGGCGCCGGCGGCTTCAGTCCCGGGAACGGAAACAGGCTCCGGGGCGGCTTCTGCCGCGGATACCGGTTCAGCGGCATCCGCGCCGGGACCGGGTTCTGTCCCTTCGGATTCCCATTCCGGGCGCGCGGCTGTCTCTTCCTCCGGCACGATCGCGGAGTCCCCGGCCATGTCCTTCTCCAGGCTTTCCAGACCGCGGGCGAAAATCTCCGAGAAGGAGACGCCGGGCCTGGCGAACGAGATTCTGAGAAGGCGCAGGGCCAGGGAGGCGTCCGTGCGGCCGTCAGCGCTGGTGCTGGCCGACCAGGCGGACCAGAATTCCTGGTAGCGCGTCAGGAGCGAGGCGAGAATCCTCACCTGGCGCTGGCATTCCGCGTCCATGCCGAGACGGCTCAGGACGGAGATATAGAAGAGCCGCGCCTCGAGGAACTCCTCGTGACGGGAAACCCCCTCGGCGAGCACGCGGCGGGCTTCCTCGAGCTCCCCTTCCTTTTCCAGCATTTTTGCAAGGGGAAAGAAAATCTTCGAGTTCGGCTCGAGGTCGAGGACTTCCTTATACCATTCAATCTTTTCAGTCATGGGAACTTGCTCCGGATTTGGGCGCGGCATCAAAGAGATACAGGATCTCATTGTCGCGCAGGTAGTGTAAGCGCTGGCGGATCATTTTCTCAACGTATTTCTGGTCGGTCTGCAGAAGCCGGATTTCACGGCTCAGGCTGAGGTTCTCCGCGTCCAGGGCGGCATCCTGCCGCTGGATTTCAGCGTACTCGGAGCGCAGATCGCTATAATCCACAAGTCCCGTGGGACCCCAGATCATGCGGTACAGGAGCACGAGGTTGCACACGCTGAACGAACAGAGAAGAAAGACACGCCAGAACATGTTTACTGCAGTACCTGTTTGCGGCTCGCGCTGAGCGGGCCATCCGCGTCAAATTCGGAGAGGATCCGGGCCGTTACCGACTCAAGCCTCTCAACCTTGCTTTCATCCAGGGACAGGGTTTCGACCCGGTCCATGTACTTCTTCAGAAAATCCAGTTCCCCGCGCAGAACAGTATCCAGACCGCGGGAGTGGAAGTCCTCCTCCATATCCAGAATAGTCGTCAGGCAGTTCTTCAGCCTCGCGCGCAGAAGAATACTCTGTTCCATTAATTCAACCCGGTACCGTTCCCCCCGCCGTCTGTTTCGCCGGCGTGGATTTCCCTGAACGCAAAGATGAACTTGCGGCAGTAGTTATAGCACGAATAGAGGGCCATGAACATGCTGAGATACAGGAAGATGAGGCCGATGAGATGCAGGTTGATTCCGAAGAAGGGGTAATTCAGAATGAGCGGGATGATGGCGCAGATCTGAAGCACGGTCTTGAGCTTGCCGTACCTGTCCGCGGCCATGACAATGCCCTCGTCAATGGCGATGGCCCTGAGTCCCGTGATGATGAGCTCCCGGCAGACGATAATCAGCACGACCCACGCCGGCGCCCATCCCAGATTCACCAGCATAATCAGAACGGAGCAGATGAGTACCTTGTCCGCAAGCGGATCCAGAAATTTGCCCATGTTGGTGACGAGATGGCGGCTTCTTGCGATATGCCCGTCAAACCAGTCCGTAAGAGCCGCCGCGATGAACGCGAGGGCGGCGAGAAAGCAGGTTATCTTGCAGGGGAAATATAAGAGAATAACGACGATGGGCACCAAGAGGATGCGCAGGAGCGTGATTTTGGTGGCGAGGGTGATCATGGACGCGGTACTCCCATTAAGGTTTTCGGCGGACTCTATCACAAAACCCCTGCAGAGAAAAGAAAAAAACACGGAGCAGTCCCGCCTGGCGTGACAGAGAGGAGGCGCACGGAATAGCCCCTCCGGATAAGGGAAAGGCCGCCGCGGCAGGCCGGAAACGCAAAAAGGGGATCTTCCTTTTTCAGGAAAATCCCCTTCTCTGGCAAAACGGAAACGGTTACTTCTTTTCGCGGGCCACGGCCGCGTTGACGATATTGTTGGCCACATTGAGGAATGCGGTCTTGGCGGGGCTTTCGCCGTCTGTCTCGACAACCGGCACGCCGTTATCGGCAGCGACCACGGTCTTCGGATCAAGCGGAATGGCGCCGAGGAAGTTGAGATGCTCGGCCTTTGCGAGCTTCTCGCCGCCGCCCTTCTTGAAGATATCGATCTCCTGTCCGCAGTGCGGGCAGATGAGGCCGCTCATGTTCTCGATGACGCCGAGGCAGGGAGCCTTGGTAACCTGGATGAAATTGATGCACTTTCTCACGTCCGCGAGGGAGATTTCCTGCGGGGTGGTCACGACCACGCATTCGGCGTCCGGAATGCTCTGCAGAATGGTCAGATGCTCGTCGCCGGTTCCTGGCGGGGAGTCGATGACCAGGAAGTCAAGCGGACCCCAGGCCACGTCGCCGATGAACTGGCGGATGGCGCCGGCGACCTTGGGACCACGCCAGATGATAGCCTGGTCCTTGTCCTGCAGGAGCGTGTCCATGGACACAACGCCGATTTTTCCGGCGTACATGGCAGGGAGAAGCTGCTGCTTCTCGTTGACTTCAATGGTTGCCTTCTGAATACCGAGCAGATTGGGCACGCTCGGGCCGTGAACGTCCACATCAAGGATGCCAACCTTGTAGCCAAGCTGGGACATGGCGCAGGCAATATTGACAGCGACGGAGCTCTTGCCGACGCCGCCTTTGCCGCTCATGACGAAAATCTTGTGCTTGATGTGGGAAAGAGTAGCGGCGATTTCCTTGTCCTGCTGGGCGATGAGCTCGCTCGGGCAGGTTCCGGACCCCTTGGAATGACAGGAGCCGGCGGAGCCGCAAGTTGAACAGTTCGACATCTGTTTTTCCCCAGTCTCCTTCCCCCTTTCAGGAGGAAGAGCACTGTTTTTGAGTTACGCACGGAAGGCGCGTTACGGACGCCAGCCGTGATTGCCTACCAAATCCACGAATACAGCCGGACCGCAGTCCCTGCTGTACGCGGAGCTGCCCTTGCGGACGACGCACTGAAGCCGCTGGCTGCCAGGACGCTCTCCAACAGGAATAAGCATGATTCCCTTTTCGTCAAGCTGTTCCACCAGCGGAGCGGGGACTTCCGGGCCGCCGGCCGTGACAATGATACGGTCGTACGGCGCGGCCTCGGGCACACCGAGGGTGCCGTCCCTGAGGTACATCCTTATCGTTCCGGGATGGAGGAAGTCCAGGACGCGGGCCGCGCTCTCATAGAGCCCGGGCAGACGCTCCACCGTATACACTGAGCAGCCCATGGCCGCAAGAACAGCAGTCTGGTACCCTGAGCCCGTACCGATCTCCAGAACCCGCATCCCCTTCTCCAGCCTGAGGAGCTCCGTCATGCGCGCCACGGTGTAGGGGTGCGAGATGGTCTGCCCGAAGCCTATGGGCAGGGTGCAGTCATCATACGCGTGTCCGGCCAGGGCCTCGTCCACAAAAAGGTGCCGCGGCAGGCGGTCCATGACGGCAAGCACGCGCTGATCCGTGATGCCGCGCTTCCCGAGGTCCTGCACCATCCTGTGCCTGAGTCTGTAGGGATCGATGCGGCGTATGCGCTCAGCGAGCGTCAGTTTTCTCTCGTTCTCCCTCATGCCGCGTCCCCCGGAAAAAATTCACGGGCGCCGTTTCAGGCGTCCCACGCGCAGAAGGTAGAGATTTTCCGGCTCCCTGTCCACAGGATAAGCTCCGCCCCCGGAGCGCGTCCTGACGGAACGCGTGCCATAACGGCGCCGGCCCGCGCGGCCCATCCCGGACCGGCTGCCTCCCGCTCCCGTCAGGTATCATGCTGAACTTATTGGTTTTTATTAGCAAAAGACTGTCCCCGGCGCTTGTTTTTTTCTTCTCCTGTGAGAGAAAAAAAGAACCGCCGGGAAAAAGCTCCCGGCCCTTTCACGATCTTGATTATCGCATCACCCTGTGCAAAAATTCCACTTCCTCTGCGTCAGTCAGCAGACCGCCCGGGCTTCCGCCACCCCGCCCTTTCAGCGGATCCGGATCCGGGTACCACATTCATAAGGAGCTTCCATGCGTAGACGCCTCTTGCCGAACCTGCTCATCGCCCTCATCGTCATCATCCTTGCCGGCGGAGCCTACACTTTTCTCAAGGATATGGACGGTCCCACTGTGACCATCTCGCCAAAGACCGACCGCATATCGCCGATGACGCAGCTGACCATAGGCATGGAAGACAAATCCGGCATCAGGGAACTGGAGCTCGGCATCCGCAAGGATAACGAGGTCAAGCGTTTCTTCCGCAAGCATTACGATGAGTACGTCAACTACCGCGAGGAAGTGGTGCCGCTCAGGGAAGCCAATCTCACCGACGGCGCCTTCGAGCTCGTCATCAAGGTAACCGACGCCTCCATGGCCGGCTTCGGGCACGGCAACACGCATACCGAGAGCCTGCCCATGCGTCTTGACGCGCAGCCCCCGCGCCTTTCCATCAAGACCCTGCCGCCCAACGTCCGCCGCGGCGGCGCCGCCGTGGTGCGCTTCACCGCTGACGAGGAAGTGACCAACTGCGGCGTCCTCATCAACAACTGGTTCGTGCCCGCCTATCTGCAGAAGGACGGCTCCTGGGTGTGCCTCTACCCCTACCCCTATGCCATGACGCCGCAGGACTACAAAAACAGCGTCCAGATCACGGCCACGGATCTCGCGGGCAACAAGACAATCAGCCACCTCACGGTGCTGGCCTATGACCGCCGCTTCCGCAATGACAAGCTGACCATTTCCGACAGCTTCCTGCAGCAGGTGCAGAGCAAGCTCGGCAATCTCGCGCCCAACGCGCCGGATCCGCTCCAGTGCTACCTGACCATCAACACGCAGGTCCGCGCCCAGAATATCGCCAAGCTCCAGACCCTTTCCCACGAATCGGCCAGCGCCATGCTCTTTGACGGCGTCTTCATCCATATGCCCCGCGCCGCCACCCGCGCCAACTTCGCGGATCACCGCACCCTCATTTATCAGAACCAGGTCGTCGGTGAGGCCTACCACCTCGGCCTTGACCTCGCCTCCGTGCGCAACGCCGAAATCCCGGCTGCCAACAGCGGCAAGGTTGTCTTCACGGGTGACATGGGCGTCTACGGCAACCTCTGCCTCATTGACCACGGGCTCGGGCTCTTCTCCCTGTACGCGCACATGAACGACTTCACGGTCAAGCCCGGCGACCTCGTCAAGAAGGGCGATCTCATCGGGCATACCGACTCCACAGGCCTGGCCTTCGGCGACCACCTGCACTTCGGCATCATCGTGGGCGGCCTCGAGGTGACACCCATTGAATGGCTCGATCCCAAGTGGGTCAGGAATATCGTCAACAACATCAACGGCACAGTCCCCGCCAGATAGCTTCAGAGAACAGACTTCTCCCAGCCCGCGTCCCGGAACACTCTTCCGGACGCGGGCTTTTTTATGGTTCCGGCATGGAGGGCGAAGCCGCGGAAACAGCCTGAAGAAAAAGGCTCAGAGCGCGGGAACTGCCGGCATGCCTCCCCGTAATTTTTTACAGAGTATGCGTGTGTCCGTACGCGCGCGGAGTGCCGGACACAAACGCCATCCCTGCCATCCTGATAACTGACAGCCGGGGCTGCAGATAACAGACAGGGCCCGTCTTTTTTCTGCAGGCTTTGTGAAAATCAGGAAACCGCTGCGCACCTGAAGGGACGCACTGCGGCGTGGGAGACCGGAACGCCGGCCGGAACTCCCCCTGCCCATTTTTACCTGGCAGCAAAACGGGGCATGATAAAAAAACGGCGCCCCGGCAGTGACGTTTTTCCGGAATACAGCCGGAAACAGCCTTCCGGTTCCCCTGATGACGATGGAAGCGCGGGCCATTTTCTGATGCCCCGCCGGGAAAACATTTTTTGCCGCCCCACGGAAGACGCGGGCACACCGTACCGGCCTTCCTGCCCGCGGTGGCAGGGTGCGCGGGCATCCGCGTACCGGTCAGGGGAAAAAAAGTTTGTCTATCGCCGCCAATCGTGTAAAATGATGGCACTTTTTCACAGGCTAAAGACGCCCGTACAGGGAAGGGGCGTCTTCCGGCCGTGGCAGCCTGTTCTTTTTTCTGCCGCGGGTTCCCTTCACCGTGCGCTCGGGATCAGGCTCTGCACCACGGTCTCCTTCTTACTGAAGCGCGCGAAAGGGAACCCCGAAGGACCACAAGATCAACGGCAGAAAATCTGGCCGCAGCAGAGGCCGGCGGAAGATCTGCTGCGGGGCCGCGGCTCTCGCGTCCTGCCTCCCTCTCTGCCTGTCTGCGGCAGAGGCTGAGGATTTCAAAGAAGTCCACGCTCCCCTGACCATCAGCGGGGCGGCACACAACTCAGTGACGGCGCTTTTTGCCGTTCAGGGTAATAAGCAGAAAACCGGCAGCGCGCTCCTCCGTGGTACCCTCCCAGAAATCGGGGGCACCATTGAGAACGGTTCATCTTATAATTCCGGCGGTGCGTATTCCCTCAATCAGCCCTATTCCATCAAAGAAAAAAGCACGTTTAAAAACAACGCAGCGGCGAAGAATGGCGGCGCTCTGTACGTTGGGCCCAAAGGCTGTATCATTGGCGGAGAGTCCCTGACATTCATCGGCAACCACGCTGCTCTGGACGGAGGTGCTGCATACCTGGAATCATCAGAATCATCAGGAAGTAACTCTTTTGGCTCCGGTGCTGTTTTCACGGAAAACACCAGCAAGGGCTGCGGAGGCGCTCTCTACATCTCAGACGGAACAAAGCTCACAATTACAGGAAGCGCGTCATTCACGGGCAATACGGCCGGGGACAGGGGCGGAGCCATCTATAACGCCGGAAACCTCCTACTCGACACCACGGGCGGGGACATTACCTTCGAAAACAACAGCGCCGGAGGGAGCGCCAACGATATCCATCTCGGCCAGAGCCAGACTAACGCCCCGCTCATTACCATCACAGGTACGCACAGCGTCATCCTGAAAGGCGGCCTGACCATGGACGACACGTGGTATGACGCGGGCTCTTTTGACGGTATAACGCCTTCAGTCGACGATCTTGCCGGCCACACGCTCATCACTGTCAGCAAGGAAAATCTCCAGGGGAACCTTTCCCTGGGCGGCAGTCTCACAAGCGGCAGGTACAACAAGCTTCTTTTCGCGGGCGGCACGACGGATATCGAAAAATCCTTTACCCTCTCGGAGGGCAGCCGCCTCGTGCTCTACAGCGGAACCCTGAACGTGGGCGGGGACTTCACGGCCCAGACGGGTACTGAGACAGTGGCCGTCCGGAAGGAAATCTCCGTCAGCGGAAAAACCACCCTGCCTGAAGACTTCGGCGCATTATTCGCCGATACCGACATGCTGGCGAATGAACTGACCGGCCTGGGGAATGAACCTGTCCCCCAGCCGGACAGGGACAGCGTCATCCTGCACGCCCGCGGCGGCATCGCCTCCTCTGACGGACCGGACGGCACCCTCGGCGTGCGCAATTATACGCTGAAGATCTCCGGCTCCGGCGAAAACAGCAGCGGCAGAATCGCCATGCAGAACGGCGCCCTCGAAATCAGCGGCGTCGCCATGGCCATCCCCTCCCTTGAAGCCGTTGAAGAGAACAACGTTGTTTCCATCGTGGACGGCAGCGCCGTGACCATGGGTTCTCTCACAGCCGGCGCCGACACAACCATTCTCGTGGGAAACGAAACCTCGTCCGGCTCCCTCACTGTCGGAAAACTCACTCTCGGCGGCGGCGTTCTGACCTGCGATCCCGACTTCTCGTCCGGCGGCACCCCCTCCACGGGCGAGCTCAGCTTCGTCTCCGGCGTGGACGGCACCCTCAACGCCGGCCGGAACAGTATCGTGGGACTCGGAAGCGGCAGTCTCGCGGCCGCGCAGAAAGGCCTCGCTGACTGGGAGACCAGGACCGGCGGGAGCTTTGGCGGCAGCGTGAAGGCCGTTCTCGGCATTTCCTCCCCGCAGACACTCACCTCTGCGGGCGCCATCAACGTGGACGGCTCCTTTACGTCCTCTTCCGCCCCGGCCGTATCCGGCGGCGAAGCGCGCTTCGCCGGAGACTCTCTCCTCATCACCGACGCCTCCACGGAGCGGGACGGCAGCGCGGCTCTCTCGGGCACGGGCAGCTCCGGCAGCAGCCTGACTGTTGAATCCGGGGCGAAGCTCTACATCAGCGGCGGCAGGGACGGCGATACCCTGACAGTCACATCGGCGTTCCCTGACACAAACGTGGCCTCTGACGCCTGGAAAGGAGCCAATCTCACTCTGGACTCCGCCCTCCTCACAGTCACTTCCGCGGAAACACAGGGTGACAGCTACGTGGTCAGGCTCAGGGCGGCGGATACGCCTCTGCCTGATCCCGCGAAGGACACGGCGAAAGACGGCATCGACACAGAATCCCCCTATCCCGGCGTCCGGTTCATCTCCCGCGCCTACAGCCGTGCCTACGGCGCTCCGGGGAACGCCACTGTGGAAGGCGCAGAGCGCCTGCCCGTTCTCGGCTCCGTGCCCCAGCTCACCCTCGCCGCAAACCGCGCGGCGGGCTCAGCCGTAACGGAACGCACGTCCCTCGCTTCACCGGGCGGGGATATCTCCTCCATGACCGCGCTCTCTCCCGACAGCCGCAGAACCTGGTCCCTGTGGGTCCTGCCTCTTTACCAGAGCATAAATCATTACGGGCTCGACGCGGGCAGCCTGGATGCGGATACGTCCGGTTCCCTCGGCGGCATCACCGTGGGCGCTGACTGCACGTTCGACAGCACACTGAGGCTCGGCGCGGACCTTTCCGTGGGCGGCGGCTGGGCCGAGGGCAGCGGTGACTTCAACAGGACCACGAACAATATGAACTTCTGGGGCGCCGGCATCTACGGCGGCTGGACCAGGGGCGCATTCGGGCTCAGCGCCGACGTGCACTTCACGTCGAGCTTCAACAGCCTGAAGCAGGAGCTTCCCTCCGCCATGCGCATGGCGGATCTTGAGGCCGATATCACGGCCAGGGCGCTTTCAGCCGGAATCCGGGCCGAATACCGCCTCAGAGCGGGAAACGTCACGGTCATCCCGCACGCCGGCGTGCGCTACACAAACCTCACCGTGGACGGGTACGACGCCGATTCCGGAGGGACTGTCCTCGAGGGCGACGGCTTCAGCCAGGATCTCGTGTTCTTCCCGGCGGGCATCGCCCTTGAGATGCCCCTGGAAACGGAGAGCGGCTGGCGCTTCCTGCCCAGGGCCGACTTCGCCGTGGTCCCCGCAGCCGGTGATATCCGGGCCCGCGAGGACGTGCGCTGGACCGGACTCGGGAAAAGCTACAGCGTGTCCACCCAGGACATGGATCAGGTGAGCTACACGGCCCAGGCCGGGATCGAATGCGGGAAGGACAATTTCAGCGTGAGCGTGAACTACGCCCTCCAGGCCGGCTTCACTACCGAGGGACACTCGGTCTTCGCCGAACTGCGCTGGGAATTCTGATCCCATATCCCCCCGTGCCTCTCCTGGGCACGCGGAAAAATGACAAAAAGAGGGCGGCTTCCCGTTATGGGAAACCGCCCTCTTCATGATCCGTATCAGGAAATTTTAATTCTGCTTCGGGCCGCTGTCCGCCTGATCCGTTCTGACCTCGGCGCCGGCCGGAGTCTTGGACTCGACTTCGGGGGCCACGGGCTGGCCGCCGTCAGCGATGCGCTTCAGGAACTTGTCGCGGCAGTCATAGCTGCAGAAGTGATACACCTTGTCGCCGTCGCGCACGGTAATGCTGTCTTCGACGGACACGTAGGTTCCGCACTGGGGATCCTTCACCATCTCGCCGGACGCAACCTTCTTCGCGATATCCTTCTCGTCCTGCTTCTCGTTCTTCTTGCGCTTCTTGAGAATGTCATTGGCGAAAAGACGATAAAGAATATAGGCGGCAACGGCGATAACTATCCACTTAATCATGCGCGACTCCTTGCAGAAATAAGGCCGGGTCCGGTTCTGAACCCTCCGTCTGCCATGTTAGCACGGGAAGGCCTGACTCGTCATTGAAAAATTTTATCGTCTTCCAGACGCCATTTAAGCCGGGAAAGCAGTCTTTCCGCGCGCACGCCGCCAATCCGGATATCCGGCGCGATGTCGAGAAGCGGCACAAGCCAGAAGGCGCGGCGGGAAAGACGGGGATGCGGCAGCACACACACGGGGTCGTCAGAGACTACGTCATCGAAGAGCAGCATGTCGATGTCGATGGCGCGGGGGCCGAAGCGCAGGGCGGGGTCCGGGCTGCGCACGCGGCCGAGAAGGGTCTCTATGCCGAGGAAGCGCTTCATGAGCTCCACGGGGGTGATATCCCCGCTGACGCGCAGCATGAGGACGCGGTTCAGAAACCAGGGCTGATCCGCGTAATCCTGCGGCTCGGTACGGTAGACGGGAGAAAGGGCCGACACCACGGTTCCCGGCAGGCGGCTCAGTACGTCCAGAGCGGAAAGAAGGCGGTCCGCGGCATCCGGAGAATTGGATCCGAGGCCGACGTACACAGTATGAATGGTTTCCATGCCGGCCTCTATAGTAAGCCTGGCCGCTTCTGTAAAGCCCGGGAACAGGCAGGAGGCCGGTTTCCCCCCGCCCGTTGCAAATATGTCACGCCTCCCCTCTCAGGAAAAAAGCCCTCCGGCGAAGCCCAGGAAGAAAGTTTCACCCGGCCGGCTGACCGCCGCGGCACTCCTGCGCCATAGAGGCGCTCCGGGAAGGGGACGACATCTTCATGTGTGACGGCCGTGGAGGTTCTGCAGGCGTTTTTCTGCGGAATCTTCATGCAAAGGTTTAAAAACATATCTGTCATCTTTTCATCTGCCTGATAAAAAGACATGCTAAAACAGTCCGTTCTGCCCGGGCGCCCGCCTTTACCGGCGTGGCAGGCCATGCCGGAGAACCTGAAAGCGCGGTGCGGGCATCTTCAGGCATTCCTTTTCTTCCCGCCCCGGCCGGGCAGCATGCTCCGCGCCCGGCAGCCGGGCCCCGCTGGCCATGCAGGGAGTCTGACGTTCTTCCCCCTCCGCCGGGGATTTTACCCGGTACGGATCCGAATTTTCCCGCGTCCTCCCAGTTGCCCGCTTCCGCTCCGTGGTCTACTCTTCACTCAGGCGCCGTATGACGCCGGGAGGAGGCACACATGCCAGCCAAAGTGCTGCCGCCAGCGGACAGGCTCAGGGATCTTGCCCGGGAATGGTCGGATGGTCTGCTCGCCGAACGCGGGCTCTCGCGCGCCACGCACGACTCCTACAGCCGCGATGTGGGCGTCTTTCTCAGTTTTCTGAAGAAACTTTACGGCACTGGCCCCTGCTGTCCGGGGCCTTCCGATATGGATCTTTTCCTGGCGGAGCAGAGAAGCCGGGGGCTGCAGAGCCGCTCCCTCGCGCACTGTCTTTCCTCCGTCCGCTCTTTCTTCCGCTTTCTCATGGACAGAGGCGCGGCCGATACCAATCCAGCGGCTGACGAGGAAAATCCGAAGCTGCCCATGCGCCTTCCCAACTTCCTCACCAGGGAAGAGATGGACCGGGTGCTGAAGGCTCCCTCCCCTGACACGCCCTCCGGGCGCAGGGACAGGGCCGTGCTCGGACTCCTTTACGCCGCTGGCCTGCGTGTCTCAGAGCTCTGCGGCATGCAGACGGATGACTTCGACCAGGCGCGGGGCGTTGTCCGGGTCATGGGCAAGGGCCGCAAGCAGCGCTACGTGCCCGTGCACGCGGCCATGCGCGAGGAGCTCATCTCCTACCTCGCCAAAACGCGTCCCTGCTTCTCCCCGAAAACGGACAGCCTCTTCGTGAGCCGCCGCGGCCTGCCCCTCACCCGCCAGTACGTCTGGAAAATGGTCAGAAAAGCCGCTCTCCTGGCAGGCATCACGCACAGAGTCTCCCCCCACACGTTCCGCCACAGCTTCGCCACCCATCTTCTGGAAGGCGGCGCGGATCTGCGCAGCGTGCAGATGCTGCTCGGGCACGCTGACATCTCGACCACCGAAATCTACACCCACGTGCAGGCTGGACGCCTCATGGACATTCACCACAGATTCCACCCAAGGAGCCGGGCTTGAGCATACACGATTACGAGAAGAAGGCGGATCAGGTTTCCATACCCACGGCCACGCTGATCACCTGCCACAGCAACGCGGACTTCGACGCCCTCGCAGCCATGTGCGCAGCGGCCCTCATTTACGGTCCCTGTGACGTCCTCTTTCCCGGCACGCAGGAGGCGAATCTCCAGACCTTCTACCAGGAGCTGAAGGAACGTCCCGGCGCCGCGCCGGGCTGCACCTTCCTCGATGACCGCGTCCCGGACTTTTCAAAATACGGCCGGCTTGTGGCCGTGGACACGCGCCGCCGCTCAAGGCTGCGCCATGTCTGGCCTCTCCTCGACAATCCCGGCACACGCATCGAGGTCTGGGATCACCACCCTGAGACGAGCGACGACGTGCACGCCCATGTCTGCCACGCCGAAATCTGCGGCGCCGTCACCACGCTGCTCATTGAGGAGATACAGAAGCTGAACATCGCTGTCCCGAGGGAGACAGCTACCGTCCTCGGGCTCGGCATCTATTCGGACACGGGTTCCTTCTCCTTCTCTTCGGTCACCCAGAGGGACTTCGCGGCCGCGGGCTGGCTTCTCGGACGCGGCATGGACATCAACATCATTTCCGAAAAGACGGCCTTCTCCATGACGAAGGAGCACATCCGCGCCCTGAACGCCCTCCTCGAGTCCGCGCAGACCTACCACATCAACGGCGCGGACGTGGTGCTCGCCGAAGCGACCCTGGACTCCTACCTGGACGATTTCGCCTTCCTCGCCCACAAGATGATGGAGATGGAGAAATTCGACATCCTCTTCGCCATCGGCCGCATGGACGACCGCATCCAGATCGTGGCGCGCTCCCGATCCCACGCGGTCAACGTGGGCGCCGTGTGTTCGGCTTTCGGCGGCGGAGGCCACGCTTACGCCGCCAGCGCCAGCGTGCGCGACAAGACGCTCTCCGAGGTACGCGACGGAATCCTCACCCAGCTCTACCTCCAGGAAGAAGGCGAAAAAACGGCCAGGGATTACATGTCCCAGCCGGCCATCGGTATCGAGGAGGGACACACCATAGCCGAGGCGGACGAGCTCATGCTCCATTTCGGGCTCAAGACCATGCCCGTCTTCGCACCCATGACCCGGCGCTGCACGGGCCTCATCGACAGCCAGATCACCCAGAAGGCCATCGCCCACGGCCTTGCCGGCGCCCCGCTCACGGACTACATGCGCCGCAACCTGAAGACCCTGCCCGTCACCGCCACACTGAGGAACATCACCACCGTCATCGTGGGAGCGCGCCAGCGCCTCGTGCCCATTGTCTCCGGCGGCAGCAGCGTGGTGGGCGTTGTCTCACGCACGGACCTCATCAATATCTTCGCCCAGGAACCCGGCCGCATGAACCCGACAGACCGCGCGCCGAAGTCCAGGAACATGGGCAGGACCATGCGCGACCGCCTGCCGAAGGACGTCCTCGATATTCTGGAAAAGGCGGGAGCTCTCGGCCGCAGCCGGCAGACGCCGGTCTACGTCGTGGGCGGCTTCGTGCGCGACCTGCTTCTGAAAACGCCCAACCACGATATCGACCTTGTGGTGGAAGGCGACGGCATCGGCTTCGCCAGGGCCTTCGCCGGCGTCCTCGGCGGCCGCGTGCGCGTGCACAAAAAATTCCTCACCAGCGTGGTCATTTTCCCCGGAGCCGGCGGGAAGGAGGAGCGCGTTGACGTGGCCACGGCCCGCCTCGAGTACTATGAGTCGCCGGCGGCCCTGCCCACGGTGGAGCACTCCAGCATCAAGATGGATCTCTACCGCCGCGACTTCACCATCAACGCCCTGGCCATACGGCTCGACTGCGAGCCCATGGGCGAGATCGTCGACTTCTTCGGCGGCCAGAAGGACATCCGGGACCGTGTGATCCGGGTTCTGCACACCCTGAGCTTCGTGGAGGACCCCACGCGCTGTCTGCGCGCCGTGCGCTTCGAGCAGCGCTATCACTTCCGCATCGGCCCAGCCACGGAAAAGCTCATCAAGAACGACGTGTCCCTGAAGCTTCTGGACAAACTGTCTCCCTCACGCCTCTTCAACGAGTTCGAGCACATCTGCGCCGAGGAAACGGCCATTCTCTGCATACGCCGCCTGCATGAGCTCGGTATCCTGCAGGCCATCCACCCGCAGCTCAGCATCAACCCGGACAGGAAGGAGATGCTCATCCGCACGGCGAAGGTCATGGCCTGGTACCGCCTCCTCTACATCGACGAGGAAATGCGCCCCTGGCTCGTCTACTTCCTCGTGCTCTGCTCGAGTCTCACCTATGCCGTAACCCTGGAGGTTTTCAGGCGCCTCGGCATACCCCCGGCGCTCAAAAACGAGGTGCTCGGATGCAGGGAAAAAGCGCGGAGCCTGCGCTCCTCCCTGAAACGTCTCACCGCCACACCCGGCTTTAGGGTGAGCGCCCTCTGCGCCATGCTGCGCCCCCTGCCCGTGGAATTCGTGCTCTACCTTATGGCCGATATGGAAGTGCCGGAGACGCGCCGCGCCCTCTCGCGCTACATCACGGTCTGGAGAACGGAAAAGCCGGGCGTCGACGGCAGTGATCTGAAGAAGCTCGGGCTCGCCCCGGGTCCCGCTTACGGCGTCATCCTGCAGCGGCTTCTCGAGGCAAAGCTCGACGGCACGGCGGCCAGTCCGGAAGAGCAGCTCGCCCTGGCCAGAGAGCTCACAGGCCAGGCCATGGACGGCAGGCTTGAGATTCCTGCAGACAGGATGCCGAAGAGTCTCAGGAAAGCGGAAGATGGTGACAAAAAGCAGGCGTAAAACTTGCCCAACGCGCCTCTTAGGCGTACTCTCAGCAGGCTAATAATGGCGGGTTGTGCCCGCTTCCGCTTTTTTCATGCGGAACTTTAGAGATTTTCGGGAATTTTCAGGAGGAAGGCTGGCAATGGAAAGACAACTCTGGGCGCCCTGGAGAATCAGCTACATCCTCGGCCCCAAGCCGGATGAATGCGTTTTCTGCATTCCCGATACAGAGGAAGAGGATGAGGAGCGGCTCATTCTGCACCGCGGGAAAAACTGCTTCGTGATCATGAACAAGTACCCCTACAACAACGGGCACATCATGGTCTGTCCCTACAGGCACGTCATGGATCTCGGTGACCTTGACGCGGACACCATTCACGAAATCATGGACTACCTGCAGTTCTGCACGAAAGTCCTCAAGGCAAATTTCCACTGCCCCGGCATCAACATCGGCCTGAACATGGGCGAGGCGGCAGGCGCCGGCATACGCGAGCACCTGCATTTCCATCTCGTCCCGCGCTGGAACGGCGATTCCTCCTTCCTTGCCGTCATGGATGGCGTACGGACCATGCCTCAGTACCTGAGCGACACGTACGCGGCTTTAAAGCCATACTTTAAAAACGCTCCCACGCATCGTTAGGAGGCACCCCCCATGCGCTACGTTAAGGTTCTCATTCTGGCCCTTTTCTTCTTTCTGTGCCTGGTTTTCCTTTTCCAGAATCAGAACGTGCTCTCCCAGAAACTCACGCTCGAGCTGAACCTCCTGGCCATTCCCAAGATGACCTCCATCGAGCTTCCCTTCTACTTCATCATCCTGGTGTCCTTCCTGGCCGGCTGCGTCATGGCCCTCCTGCTCCTGCTCTGGGACAGAATGCGCCTTTCCGCGCACATCCTGCAGCAGACCTGGCGCATCAGCAACCTTGAAAACGAGAACCACAAGCTCGTTGAAGATATGGGCAAGCTGGCCAACGCCGACGAGGACGACCGTCCCAGCATGTTCGCCCGCATCAAGGCCCAGTATCTGAAGGCCCGCGAAGACCGTAAGGCGAAGAAGGGACACAGGGCCGCTGCAAAGGCCGCTCAGGAAGCGGGTGCCCCGGCTGACAGCGCTCCCTCGGACAGCTCTTTCGAGCAGGAAAACCCGCAGCAGCGCTAGGCTGAGATCCGGATATCCGATAATACCAGCGGCGGCCGGCTCTTGCCGGCCGCCGCTTCTCAGTTTTTCAGACGGGATGGAACATGCCAGACGCAAACGACACAAAGAAAAACGCCTTTCCTGACAGACCGGAAAAGAATACCGCCGCCGCGGATCACAGCCAGTTCACCGGCGGCCCGGCCGTCGATGCCGAAAGCCCGCTCCTCGACAGCCCGGACAGCGCTCCGGACGCGAAGGACATAGCCGGCGGCTACCGCATCACTCCCATGTTCCGGCAGTATCTCGAGGTCAAACGCCAGTATCCGGACGCCCTCCTCTTCTACCGCATGGGCGACTTCTACGAGCTCTTCTTCGAGGACGCAGGCATCGCGGCCAGGGAACTCCAGCTGGCCCTCACCTCCAGGAACCGCGGCGATGACAATCCCATCCCCATGTGCGGCGTGCCCTGGCGGGCCATGGAATCCTACGCCTCCCAGCTTATCGACAAGGGCTACAGCATCGCCGTCTGCGACCAGACCGAGGATCCCCGTCACGCGAAGGGACTCGTGAGCCGTGCCGTCACCCGCGTGGTCACCCCGGGCACCGTGCTCGACGACGCCAACCTCGATTCCAAGGCGCACAACTACCTCGGAGCGTTCTTCCCCGACGGGGACAGCGCGGGCTTCGTCTGGGCTGATATCACCACCGGTCAGTGGAGCGGCCTCGAGGCCCGTACCGACACCTGCTGGCAGTGGATCCTCAAGTTCGCCCCGCGTGAGCTTCTCCTTCCCGAGGGCGCCGGACTGCCCGAAGACACCGACCTCACGGGCATACGCCTCGTGCGCCGCCGCAAAGGCGCTTTTGACGCCCGCCAGGCAGAAGAGCGCATCCTCTCCTGCCAGCAGGTGGCTGATCTTTCCGCCCTCGGCATGCAGGACAAGCCTCTCCTGACACGCGCCGCGGGCGCCCTGCTCACTTATCTCACCCAGACCCAGAAGCGCAATCCGGACCACATGCTTCCCTTCCGGCCGCTCGATACCTGCGGATGCCTCATCATCGACGACGTCACTGAGCGCAACCTCGAGCTCTTCCAGCGCCTCAACGGCACGCGCGGCAGGGGCACACTCGTGCACGTCATGGACGCCACGGTGACGCCCATGGGCGGACGCCTCCTCGAGGACTGCCTCAAGCGCCCCCTGCGCGATCCGGATGCCATCACCCGCATTCAGGACGCCGTGGAATACCTCTGCAGGGACGACAGAAAACGCGCGGCGCTCAGGGAAGCCCTCGAAGGCGTCTTCGATCTCGAGCGTCTCTCCACGCGAATCCATATGAACCGCGCCCTGCCGAGGGACTTTGCCGCCCTGAAGAACTCCCTCGAGGCTCTTCCGAAGGTCGAAGCAGCGCTTACCCTGGATACGGGCCGTGGCTCCGGCGTTCCCCCCTTCCTTCAGGAACTCCTTGAAGGCTGGGACAATCTTGAAGACTGCCGCGATCTTCTGACACGGGCCCTGCGCATGCCCCCGCCCCAGGTCATCACGGACGGAGGGATCTTCGCGCCCGGCTACAATGCCGAGCTCGACACCCTCCTCGATCTCTCCGAACACGGCGAAAAAAAGCTCAGAGAAATGTACGAACGGGATCAGGAACGCGCCGGCTGCAAGCTGAAGTTCGGGAGCAACCGCGTCTTCGGGTACTATTACGAGATTTCCCGCGGCCAGAAGGTGGATTCCCTCCCTGAGGACTTCACCCGACGCCAGACGCTCACCACGGGCGAACGCTACACCACGCCGGGCCTCAGGGAGCTCGAGGAACGCATCCTCGAGGCAGGAGAGAAACAGCGCGACCTCGAATACCGCCTCTTCCAGGAGCTCAGGGATACCGTGGCCGCCCAGCGCGGAAGGCTTCTCTCCGTGTCACGCCGGATTGCCCGCCTCGACTACTGGCAGTCCCTCGCCGAAAAAGCCCGGCAGAACGGCTGGACCAGACCCGTCATCACGGACAGCCCCAATCTTTCCGTGCAGGAGGGACGCCATCCCGTTGTCGAGGAAGTCATCGGCCAGGCCAACTTCGTGCCGAACAGTTTCGTCCTGGACAAAAACCGCCGCCTCTGCCTGCTCACCGGTCCCAACATGGCCGGCAAATCCACCATCCTGAGGCAGATCGCCATCATCTGCATCATGGCCCAGATGGGCTCCTTCGTCCCCGCCTCCGCCGCCGAAATCGGCCTCGTGGACCGCCTCTTTTCCCGCGTGGGCGCTTCTGACAACCTCGCCCGCGGCCAGAGCACCTTTATGGTGGAGATGATGGAAACCGCGCGCATCCTGCGCCAGTCGGGCCGCCGCAGCCTGATTATCCTCGACGAGATCGGCCGGGGAACGAGCACCTACGACGGTCTCGCCCTGGCCTGGGCCGTGGCCGAGGATCTGGCCCAGCGCTTCGGGGGATCCCTGCGCACCCTTTTCGCCACGCATTACCACGAGCTCACCCAGCTCGAGGGACAGGTGCCCGGCGTCTTCACCATGAACATCGCCGTCCAGGAGCACAACAAAAGCATTCTCTTCCTGCACAGGCTTCTTCCCGGCCCCACGGACAAAAGCTACGGCGTGGAAGTGGCCCGCCTTGCCGGCGTGCCCCGCTCCGTCGTGAACCGCGCCCGGGATCTGCTCGGCCGCTTTGAGGCCATCAAAAAATCGGGGCACAAAGCCTTCCGCGAGGCCCTCAGCCCGGGCCTTCTCCCAGGGCTTCCGGATCAGGATGAAAAAGCCGGGAAGGAAAAGCACGAACGCGTTCTCGCCGAACCCGGCGTCCAGGTGGAACCGAAGGCGAAGGAACACCCGCTCGTGCAGATCCTGCGCGACCTCAATCCCGAGGCCCTCACGCCCATGCAGGCCCTCAGCCTCATCACGGAATGGAAAAACCTCTGGGGCGGCCCCGCCGGGGAGGACAGTGGACAGGACACATCCGAAAAGGCATAACCGCCAGAGAAACGCGGGGGAAACCAATGGGAAAACAAAGCAATCCTTTCAGCATCATCCAGACCATCGCAGAGGAAAAGATCCGCGAGGCTCAGGACAACGGCTTCTTTGACGACCTTCCCGGCAAGGGCGCTCCCATTATCTACGAGGACGACTCCGGCATTCCCGAAGAACTGCGCATGGCCTACAAGATCCTCAAGAATTCCTCCTGCCTTCCTCCAGAACTGCAGGAACGCAAGGATATCTCGTCTCTCGCCGAGATGCTCGAGCACTGCGAGGACGAGCAGACCCGCGTGCGCCAGATGCACAAGCTCGAAGTCATGATATTCAGGGCCAGAACGCGCCACAACCGCGACCTCAGGCTCAAGGACATTGATGACGATTACTTCGACAAAATTCTCGACCGCATCCAGGTTCTGAAGAAAAAGGGAGCACGTTAGAACAGGGCCGGCACCGCCCTTCTCCGGCACGTCCCCGTCTCACGGAGAACAGGAATGATCGATCATCTCTCAGCCTCGCAGCTCTCCAGGTTCACCCGCTGCGCCGAAATGTGGCGCAGGCAGTATATAGAAGGCGACATCGTCCCCGTCGGCGCGGCCGCCCATATCGGCCAGGCCGTACACAAAGCCGCCGAAATAAATTTCAGGCAGAAGATCCAGAACCATACAGATCTGCCTGCCGATGTCCTCTAGGACGCCGCCGTACAGGAATTCATACGGTCCGTCAGAGACGAAGGTATCTATTTCACACCGAAGCAGCGCCAGAATGTGCAGCAGTTTCTGGCTCAGAGCCAGGACATGACAGCCAGGCTGGCGGACCTCTACCGTAGGGAAATCGCCGGGCGCATACAGCCGGTTCTTGTGGAATACAAAAAGAATCTGCTCCTTCCAAAACTGGATATCCCAGTGCGGACCATCCTGGACGTATACACCGCCAACGGCGAACTGCACGACCTCAAACCTCTTCCCGCCGCTGGACACCTGAAAAGGCGGCTGAGTCTCCTCAGATGACCCTCTACCGGGAAAGCGTGCGGCTCGCCTGTGGCAGCTATCCGGAGCACATGTACTTCGATGTTATGCTCAAATATGCTCAGCCACAGGTTCAGGTTATTGAGACCAACAGAACGCGGGACAACATCGCATCTCTCTCTGCCCAGTTCAACAGTATGCTCAGCCAAATCCGGGCAGGACGATTCGAGCCCTACGCCCTGGGTACCTGGATGTGCAGTCCCAGTCTGTGCAGCTACTGGAGCACCTGCCAGTACGCGCACGGCAGGAAATTTTATTCTGATGGCGGCCGGTCCAGCTCCGCGCGGCAGCAGAGCGAGACGTATTCTTCCGGGCGGAAGTCCACTCCATCGTTCAGCCGCTCCTCCCAGTACAGTAGTCCCCGGCAGTCCGGTCCGTCCCCCAGCTCAGGTGCCTGGACCCTTCTGAAATGGTCTGGAATCATCGCCGCGCGGCTCTTCCTTCTCAGCTACTGCCACTAAAACCGTTTCCGTCCCGGCCGAAAGAAGAAAACACATCAGAGATACCGCAGTGGCATGAATCTAGCCAGCCGGACTTCTTCACAACTGCGCACCGTTGGCAATGATGGAGGGGAGTCTCCGTAGCTACCGTACCGGGGCTTGACGGCTCACTTAAGTTCAGTGCTATCCGATACAATGCCCCCTTTCCTGCCTTCTATGACAGCGGAGCCAGAGGGAGTCGAAAAGACAGTGAGAATGCTCCTCTTAAACTTTTAAAGCCAAGCGCTTTCGTACTGTCCCCGTTTTGTCCCTGCCGCGTTTGCTGTCTCCAGTTCTCCTAGCCGGCCTCTGCTTCTTGTAAAGCCCGGCGTCCACTAATCGAAAACAACTGCCATCCGGCTTGTCAGAACAAGTATCTCAAGTTGTCATCCAAGGGGAAAAAGAGGCGGGACTGCATTGAGTTTTCGGCATGGAGAGGCAGTTTTGTGTCGCTTCGAGGTGGCAAGTTTATGTCATTTGACACCAGTTGCGAGGAATAAAACGCCTTAGGGCAGTCTGCGCAGAATTGAACGTTGGAAATATTCACGAATAAGAGAATACCTTCTCATGAATACGTTTTTCCGATGGTTCTCCTCATTCAGGTTGATCTTCGGCAGAAAAAAACAGGAAAAATCCTCTTTTATCGCCTAGGCGATAGTGTCTGCAGGGAGCGCGTGTAGTCTTGTGCTTATTGGCACAAGGGGCTTTTTTTCACTCACTTTCATAGAGAGGAGTTGCACATGTTGAAAAAATTTTTCTGCTACTGCGCCATCATCCTTTGTTGTCTCGGTTCAACGAACCTGGCTTTTGCCGGCAATTACCCGGATCACCCTATTCAACTGATGACGATGACAAAACCTGGCGCCCAGATTGATCTCCTCACCCGTGCAGTTGCCGAGGCGCTGAAAAAAGATCTTGGTCAGCCGGTACTTGTTATCAACGTTCCTGGCGGATCTCATGGCAGCGTCATGGCAGCCAAACTGGCCACCGCTCCTCACGACGGGTATACGCTTGGCATCTCAGCGACCGCCGCATTCACCTACTCTCCTCATTTCATAAAAACCAGCTACAAGCTGGAAGACTTTGATTACCTGACACTTCTGGGGCTGAATCAGAGCGGCATCATCTGCGCCCCAGATCGTCCGTGGAAAACGCTGAAAGACGCGTTCGTCTGGGCAAAGAAAGAAGGCCATGGCCTGACGTATATGTTTCAGGGATCCGATGACCGTGACGTTATAAAGCGCATTGCCGCCAGAGAGGGAGTTCAGATCTCTCTTATGCCCAGCACGGGCGGCCCTTCCATCATTTCTGCCATCATGGGAGGACACGCTGATCTCGGACATGTCGGATCCATCATGTTCGGGTACCAGGCAAGCGGAAAAATTAAGGTGCTGGCCGCCACTACTCCTGAAAGGCTTACAGAACTCCCTGATATTCCAACTCTGCGTGAGCAGGGCTGGGATGAATCCGTGGAAATGTACCTCGTTCTGGCAGCGCCCAAAGGACTGTCTGATGATGTCCGCAGGCGCCTTGAAAGCGCTATTTCTGGATTGCAGAAGGATCAGCCTTTTAAAGATTTTATCACGAAAAAACTAATGATGCGTACTACGGAATTTGGTCCTGAATTCGCTGATAAATATATGAAAGAAGCGTCTTCACGTTTCGCAACGCAGAAATAATCCTTCTGATTAGCACAAATATATTCTGTACAACGGGGAGATGCCATCCGCGCTCTCCCCTATAACAATTAAGGAATAAATAAAAATGGTTGAACGGCAACGAAATATACTTGCTTACAGCGTGGTCATTGTTGTCAGCATCGTTATGCTTGCCTGGGTGATCCCAACCTGGTCACCGGAATACCCTGGATATGGAGTTCCGGCGACTCTTGTACCTGACGCTGCATGCGCTCTGATGCTTTTGCTCGCCGCGCTGGGGCTGAGTAAGGAGATATGGACGCTGTTGCGTGATAAAACAAGCAATGAAACACCACAAAAGCAGCTTGCCGGCTGTCAATGGCTTCATCTCATACGTTTCATTGTGCCGGGATTGCTCATCCTTCCAGCCGCACATGTGGTGGGCTTCATACCGGCGGGTATTGGTTTCCTGCTCATCATACAGTTCTTTTGTGGTCAGCGTAAGGCAGTACCAATGATTCTGGTCTCACTGATCCCCGTTCTGACGATTTATGCAGTAGCCCGTTTCGGGCTCAACGTACCTATGCCATAGTATGAAGTGAGGTTGCCATGCTAAGTACAATCCTAGCTGGATTTGCTGATGGCCTACAATTCATCAATATATTATTCGTGTTTCTTGGCGTCACTATCGGTATTATAGCCGGCGCGATCCCCGGAATTAATGGACCAATGGCGATCGCCCTCTGTATCCCCCTATCATATTATATGTCACCGATCGCCGCCATAGGTTTTCTGGTCGGACTGAATAAGGGAGCTTTCTTCGGAGGATCCATATCCGGAGTTCTGCTCAACACACCTGGAACTCCCGAATCCGCGGCAACAACCTGGGATGGCTACCCTCTCACAAAGAAGGGAAAAGGTGAAAAGGCATTACGCATGGCCTTATACGCCTCGGTCACGGGTGACGCCTTTTCGACTCTGGTTCTGGTCCTGGTCGCAGCTCCGCTCGCCGTTGTAGCCCTGTACATGGGGCCGCCGGAAATCTTCGCTCTCATCTGCGTCGCCATGACAATCATTGCCGGTCTGGGAAGCAGTTCTATTCTTCGCGGCCTCATTGCCGCAGCATTCGGCATGCTCATTGCCACTATTGGCATAGAACCGGTGTCGGCCATGCCTCGCCTGACGTTTGGAATTGTCTCTCTTGAGCGGGGTATTAGCCTAATCCCCATTGGTATTGGCATGTTGGCATTTTCAGAGATTCTGCTTCAGTTGGAGCAACGCTTCAACAACCCAGGAGAGAATATATCACTGACATTCTCTTCTGATCCCAAGGATCGTTTTATCAGCCTTAAGGAATGGTTCAGTTGCATCAAAACTCTGATCCGCTCCTCAATTGCCGGCGTCATCGTAGGCGCACTGCCGGGGCTTGGCGCGCCGGTAGCTTCTTTTTTTGCCTATGATCAGGCTGTTAAGCATTCCAAGCATCCTGAAGAATTCGGTAAGGGACGCCTCGAGGGTATAGCGGCTTCAGAATCGGCCAACAGTGCTGTTGCAGCCGCCAGCCTCATTCCTCTTTTCACATTGGGAATTCCTGGCAATGTCGCAGCAGCTCTCTTAGTCGGAGCTTTTGTTATCCATGGCATGATACCCGGCCCCCTCATGTTCCAGGAGAACGCACAGTTTATTTATTCCATTTATGCCAGTCTGATCGTCGCTACCCTGTTTTTATTTTTCATAGGGAGGCTTGGAATTCGGGCTTTCTGCTCAGTTGTCAAGATTCCGCAGATTATACTCTATCCCATAATCATTTTTACATGCATTATTGGATCATATTTATCACAGTATAGCGATTTTGACGTTACGCTGATGCTTCTATTCTCGTTTCTTGCATATTTAATGAAAAAATTCGATTTTTCAATAATATGCCTCATTATTGGTTTTATTCTCGAACCTACTTGGGAAACATCTCTACAGCAAGTAATCATTGCTTCTGAACAAAACCACTATATGTTTTTTACACGTCCAGTTGCGATGATTTTAATGGCAATAACATTTTTTATAATTATAAAATCATCTTTACGCAAAAATAAAAAATAAAATATTACATATATAATATATAATTAATTGAGAGGAGAAAAATAAAATGCCTAATATACATGCATGCCACGCCAAAACAACCATACCTCCCTCTTTTGCAGATATTAAACAGGAGGTCATCGACACAGACATTCTCGTCATAGGCGCAGGGAATGCTGGTTGTTTCGTTGCTGTTGAAGCAAAAAAAATAGATCCTTCACTCACCGTTACCTACATGGAAAAAGCAGAAATTCACCGCTCGGGCGCCTGCTCAGCGGGAATGGACGCCATCAATACGTATATCCCCGAAGGAAAAACGCCGGAAGATCTCGTTCGCTGGTCACGCGCTCAGGTAGGCGGCGGGCCTCTGAGGGAAGATCTTGCCCTGTCGAACGCCCAAGAACTGAACGAGGCTGTAGAGGATCTCGAACGCTGGGGATTGCCCATACTTCGCGATGACAAAGGCAAAGTGATGTATCGCGGCAAATGGGACATCTCTATCCATGGAGAACAACTCAAACCGATAATGGCAGAAAAAGCCATTGAAAACGGTATAGTCTACAACAGAATCGCTGCCACCGGGCTTATCATGGAAAATGGACGCTGCAGTGGAGCCTATGGTTTCGGCGTGCGTGACGGGAAATTTTATATTTTCCGCGCGAAGGCAACCATCTGCTGCACCGGCGGCGCAGGTACTCTTTATAAATCGTACACTGCTGATTCGACCGACTGCGGGCATCAGGTGTGGATGTGCCCCTACTGTGTGGGCACAGGCTACGCAATAGGATTTCGCCAGGGCGCCGAGTTGACCAGTCTCGAGCAACGCTGGGTAGCAACACGCTCAAAAGACTTCTGTGGCCCGATAGACACAATATCAGTTGGCTATAAGTCCCCCATCATCAACTGCAAGGATGAGCGCATAATGCAGACGCACTACGCCGAGTTAGGCGGAGATGCCGCTCCACGATACATCCGGGCAAATGCTCCTATGAAAGAATGGCTGGAAGGCCGCGGCCCCACGTATTGTGACACACGGGATTTAACGCAGGAACAGGCCCGGGATCTGCTGACGGATTATCTGAACGAACGGCCATCCTTCGTTTTATTCCTCGCTTCCAGAGGACAGGACATAACAAAGCAGCCCATTGAAATCTACGGTTCCGATCCTTACATCCTTGGCGGCCACACCATGGGCGGTTTCTGGGTCAATCTGGACAGAATGACAACGTTGCCAGGATTTTTTGCAGCTGGTGAAACTGCCGGAGGCAACCCTAATAAATTCGTTGGTGGTTGTGCCGTAGAAGGGAAGATAGCCGCCCGTGGCGCCATAAAATATATCAAAGAAAACAACATCGAATTGCCTCAACTCTCCGAGGAACAACTGCAGAAGGAAAAAGAACGGGTTTTTGCTCCGCTCCTCAGAGGCGGCAATTTTGATGGTGTCAGTGCCATAGCGATGCGTGAACGCCTCCAGCGACTCATGGATGAATATGCCGGAGGTGTCAGTCAGTTCTACCGTACCAACGAGGAACGGTTGGATTATGCTATCGCCAACATCAAAATGCTTCAATCCCAGTTTCAGTTTTTATATGCCGCAAACCTGCATGAGCTACTGCAATGTCTCGAAACAATGGACCGCGTCGATGTAGCCGAAGCCGTCTGCTATCATCTGAAGGAACGTAAAGAGACACGCTGGGAAGGCTGGCAGACACGGTCTGATTATCCCGAACGTGATAATGAGCACTTTGATTGTTTCATAGAATCCGTGAGGGATCCCAAAACAGGAAAAATCAAAATGTTCACCCGTCCTTATGAACAGTGCGTTTCCGGTGACAGGTATCACGAGTAGAAAGGAGTTATTCTCATGCCGCCCAGAATAGATATTGCAAAATGCAACGGCTGCAGGGGCCGTTCTGAATCCTTCTGTGAAGAAGTCTGCCCAGGTGATTTAATGTACGTTGATCCAAAGACAGGCCATTCCTGCTGCAGATCCCTGAGGGACTGCTGGGATTGCATGTCCTGTGTCAAAGCATGCCCTCGTGGCGCCATTGAAACTCGCATTCCCTATCAGCTAGGGTATTACAAAGCCAGTCTGCGTCCTATCATGGGCAAAAACAAAATTTCCTGGAAGTGTGTAGATATTCACGGAAAAGAAAGCTTTTTTTCGTTCGAAACACGTAAAAAAATATGATGCAATTATAAACATTTTATAAAAATCGCATTACGGTTAAAGTCAGAGCAGTGTCTCTCGCAGACACTGCTCTGACTTTATAAATGCAAACTTCACAAGTTTTCATTTCCATTTTTCAATATAGAAGTTACTCTGCTAATCTGCATTCACATCAACTACGGAGTACATTTTGGAAGATTTCTTTTGGCATTTACGCACCCCGGATTTGTTCGAAGGTCTTCCTGCGGAAGTGAAAAAAGCCTTTTTCGATAAAGCAAGCCTTCGCATTTTGAGAAAAAAGGAGTATGTTTTTAAAGAAAATGAACCTGTGTTTTCTTGTTTTTACCTTAAAAAAGGAATAGTTCGCATTTTTAGAGTAAGTAAAAATGGGAAAGAAGCAGTTCTATTTATACATAATGACGGTGCTTTGTTCGGTTTAGCTGAAATAATAAATAATAAAACACGTAAAAGCAATGCGCAGGCTCTTTCTCCATGCCAAATATATTCTATCGCAAGAGAGGATTTTGAAGAACTTCTTGAGCACAATCCGTGTTTATCTCGCAGAATCATCGATACACTTGGAAGTCGTGTTCGATATCTCGGCGAAAAGCTTGAAAGTCTCATGGTAGATAGCGTCCCCGTAAGATTGATAAAAATTCTCCTTTGCCTTAGTGTAGAAGCAATATATAAATCACAAAAGCCAGTCAATGTACCATTTTCTCTTTCTCAGTATGATTTTGCCACTATGACTGGATCATGCCAGCAAACAGTAAGTGAAATATTAAAAAAGCTTACAAAAGATGGTTTCATTCGTGTTGAGGGACGAAGAATTATATTACTTGAACCAGAAAAGTTATTTAAATTATTTTACGGTTCTAATTAAATATATTATTTTTTATATTTTTAAAAATATAGCTGTTAAAAACAATTTTTAAATTTTGTATATTCGCAGTACATTCTCTTTTACAAACAGTCTCCCTCTTTTATATTACTAACATTATCATACGACTGTTCTTCACCGCCTCGGCTACTGGCCATCCTCTGCTGAAAAAGCCAACCAAATCCTGAAGCTTTTTCCCCTGGAAAAGTCTAAAAGAGGCGTTTTGCAGATAAAAATGCCACTCTTAGGGATTTCAATCCTTCTCCGTCGTCAACTGCTTCTCATCAGACTGGCTTCTCCTGACCGTGAACACGGGTAGAACAACGTGGACAGGCTGGTGCCCCCCGTCACAGCGCAAAATCCTGCGTTCCCCTGTTCACGGTATACCCAGATCAGAGATTTCCGGCTTCCCTCAGAAGTTTCTCCAGGCTGTCGGTATTCCGTCCTGCGGTGCCGCTGCTGCCAGCCGCGGGGGCCGGAGACCTGGGCTTCGGCGCAGACGCGGAAGGCCTGCGTTCCTTTCTGGCATGCTTCTCGGCGGGAGCGGCGTACCTCTCCCGCCCTTCAGCTGCCGCATTAAGCCTGCGGGCAAAGTCTTCGGTGCCGATTTTGCCCTCCAGGTACCGCAGGGAAAGCCCAAAAACCGATGGATAGGGAACTTCCCAGTACAGGGGAAGCTCATAAACGATGGACACAATGCGTTCCATGGACTGGAGATCAAAGTTTCCCTTCACAAGCCCGCACAAATCATCCGTTCTGGAGCCGCAGATGCCTCTGGTCCCATCCAGCCAGCCCGCCAGATAAAAGCAATGTTCAGCCAGGCCGCTGCCATTCCACATATCGGCGAACGTTTCGGCCCGGCATGGCAGACAGAAGGACAGCAGCAGAACAAAGACTCCAGCGAAGCGGAGCATAAAAAAGGCCTCCGGAAAAGAGACAAAAGGTGAAAAAGCCAGTCTGACTGACGCATGATACTTCCAACCAGAGTGGTTTTGTCAAAATCCGGGTCACGTGTTTTCTCCGGGGGCGGCCAGTACGCTTTCGGGCCGATCCGCCGCCGGAAGATCCTCACAGTCTGCCGGCTTCTTTCAGGATTCGCTGCAGTTGCTCATAATCACCGTGTTTTCCCGGGTTCTTCGCAGGCTCATTCACGACATCCGGAATCTCAGGCTCCGGACTGCCACCAAAATCCACAGGCCTTTCCTCGCGGACGGCGCTTTTATCCCCGGACTTCGCAGCGGTATCGAGCTGCTGATGAAGCTGACTGCTGCTGATTTTGTTGTTCAGGAACCGGAGGGTTTCCCAGATCACAAAACTTTCATGCACTTTCCTGTAGGCCGGCTGCCTGTAAATCTCAGATACGACATTCCCAATTTTTACAGACGGGACACGGCTCTCCTCTGAAAGCCCGCACAGATTCTCTCCACGGAACTCTTTGGAATCCACGTGACCGTACACCCAGCCGGCTGCGGTGCTGATGCGTTCCCTCACGCTCATCTTCATCCAGAGCTGCGCCCAGGTCTCATCCGATCCCGGAGCGCCGGCCCTGATCTGCTCAGCAGCCCGCCTGTTGAATGTCTGGAGGGAATCATCGAGCAGGCGGGAAGCCTCTTCATTCCCAAGTTTTTCATGGAAATTCATGACGACAACAGGGATCACGATACTGGCAGGGACATTTGCGTATTTTTCTTCATGATATATCCGGGTCACCTTATCCGCGAGCAGTCCAAAGGAGAGCGTGCTCCCGCGCAGCAGATTGTCCAGCCCGTCCCAGCCGCCGGCACAGAACGCCTGGATTCCGCTCTGCCAGCCTTCAAGAAAAGCGGCACGCTCCTCAATACTCAGTGCTTCCCATCTCTCTGCCGGAAGAGCGGCCAGGCACGGAGACACACAGAACAGCACGAGAACAAAAGCGGCAGCGGTACGGAGCATATGACGCCTCATCAATGAAACTTTCTGCGCGGCGGCCCCTGTTTCCCGAATCCCGGAATCCATGTTCCGGGAGGGACAGAGGGTTCCCCTTAGCGGCTCTTTTCCTGCGCCCATCTGGCTGACTCCTTCTCAATCTCCCCGCGATGCCTCTCCACATCCCTGCGTGCCTGCTGCAGGTCGCCCCGGCGATAACGGAAATACCCGCAGCGCCTGTTGTACTCGCGAACGGAAGAGTTGTACGCCTCTATGCCCCGCGCATTTGAGATCCCCTGCCTGGCCAATTCCAGAAAAGTGCCCATCCTCACACAGGACCGGATTTGCGGCAGGGTCAGCAGGGAGCCGGACTTATCTGGCGGATTTGCGTAAAACGGTTCATCCTCAGGCACCTTTCCCGCCGGATAATCATTGCGGCTCCCGGCATACGTGCTGTATGGGAAACTGATAAAATTTTCTCTGGCACCCGGAACTTCTGTCTGTTTTACCTCTGTAGTATGACTGCATTTTGACACACGAAATATAATCAAAGCCATAATACAGCAAAATATAAAGAAAATTCTATACAGATTTATATCATCTTCTCTTTTTATGCTTTCCTGATATTTCCTTATCTCAGACTTTATATTTTCTGATTCAGCGTACAGTACAGCGGAATTCAGAATACTGTCTACTTCATCCGCCCCGCCCGGCCTGACTTCTTTCATTGCCAGAACGCATGCCAGAAGCGATTGGGCGATGCAGTCACTGACAGCGCTGATATTTTCCTGTCTTACCTCTCTCCTTGAACGCAGCGTGCGGATCAGGGAAGGCGCACGCCCGAGAATCTGCTTCGCCTGCTCAAGAGCGCAGGCCGGGCTGCTCTTTGCCGCGCCAACAGCGTTCCTGCAGAACGCGGCAGCTTCGTCCCTCAGCTTTTTCTGCCTTTCTTCTTCCACCCTGCTCACAAAGCCCGCAAACGCGCGGTCTGTCCCGGAAACGAGGTACGCGACACAGGTCACACCCGTAAACGTTTCCTTCAGGAGGGTCATAAATTTATAAAAAATGTCCTCTCTGCCATACATGACATACATATCGACAGCTGTGTTATGGATGAGCCCGGCGATGCGCTCACTGGCGTTATCATCGCCCCCGCGGCTCACGGCGAAAATCCGGATCGGCCGCGCTATCCTGTCCCAGGCTTTTGCCGACGCGGCAAGAGCATCGGCCACAGAAGTCAGAGGGTCACCGGTCTGGCCCTCGCGTGCCATGCTGGCCAGTTTATTTACCAGATTTTCAGGGTACGACTCGTAGAGAAAATCTTTTTCCCGGCGCTGATACCGCGATACAAGGTCATTCAGCATGTCCGGAGCCTTATGCTTCCCCTGCTCCGTCTCCAGGTCGACGATTTCCATAACGGCCTGTCTGAAATCGTCATCAGGAAGCTCCGTCAGCTTTCTGAAAATGGCAGTGCTGCAGGTAATCCGCTGCCTCACGAGTTCTGCCTGAACGGCCTTCCTGTCCGACACCACAGGAAAACCCGCTGCCGAACGGGCGGCATTGATGAGTGGCATGAGAATGTCGAGGGAAACTTTCCCATACGCGTCGATGATGGCAGTCACCCAGCGCACCATGACGGCAGCCGGCGGATCTTTAATCCTTTTGAAGGCCGACGTCAGAAGATTAACGCGGGCCGTGGGCAGCAGGTTTTCCTCCCGGATCAGCATCTCCGGCGCTTTCTTCAGACGTCCGAGAAGAATTTCTACCTGGCTGGCGTCAAGCCCGGGCAGCCAGGCAACCTCGGCTCGCAGCCGTTTAAAAGGATCACACAACGTGTAGGCAGCATCGCGGCGCATCTGCGAAATACTGCCCTGCCCGTCCCCGCTAACGGTTTCCATGATACGCTGTTGGCTGTCACGCGGACTGACTTTCAACAGGTTGAAGGGATTTTTCAGCAAATCCATGAGCTACCCGGTCAATTTTTTCGGGAGAGGAACAAAAAGAGGAGCAACCGGCTCAGCTTTCAGACAGGACAAGTTTTGCAAAAAAAACAGGTGAATCCGGTGAACTAAAATCATGTTAGTGTGGATGCAGAAGAAATTCTACAATTTTATGCTGAAAATAGGGCAAAGGCTGCATTCTGCGCCACAGAAAATTTCTGCAGGGCATTGAGGATGTCCGACAAAATCCTTCCACAGGAAACAGCCAAATTCGTTACCGGTGAGCGTAGGGAAAAAGCCAGCCTGGTATCAAAAGACTGAAAGCGGAATGCGCGTTCCGTTCTGTTTTTCTGATATACACAGCCCCGGCATATATCCAATCGGCCGGGAAAAGGCCCCGGGGGAAAGACGATGCAGAGACGCTCCAATGAAGGACTAAACAACGCCTCCTGGAACAACCTGCACCTGAATGAGAAATTCACCCCCTGATTAACTCTTTGTTAAAACATTGCGATTAGAATTGTTTACCATTATAATTAATAGCCGTTATTTTTTAATCGTTCCGGCGCCGCTTCCATTTTCACAAACCACTCAGGAGAAAATCCCGCACTGATACAGGGGCAGTACTGGAAAAAGTCACAAGGAGACATTTTTTCATGGCTGTCAGAAACGTTTTCACAGGCAGGCAGATGAGGCAGCACGCCCTTCCTGCTGCAGCAGATGCAGGATTTTGTCTGAAATTCTTCCCCTCTGCTTCACGTCCCGACAAAAGGGGAAGCAGATACGCGGCCCTCACTGCGGCTGCCGCAGCAGCCTGGCTGTCCCTTTATCCCTGGGCTGAGGCGCAGGCCGATGACGCACCGTCCTATACGGAAATTGACCAGTACCACGGAGAGTTCACGGCAAAGGACGGAACAACATTTTCGTACCTGCCTGATGCAGGCAAGTTCGAAGGTCCGGGCGATAAGCCTGTCACTCCTACCGGAACGGATGCGCCGCACAACTACCTCATCGAGCTTAATGGAACTCACCTGACAGCCACCGGGACGGATAGCAGCGGACTTAACCCGTCAGAACTCCGCATTCTGAATTCCGATGAAGGGACTGTCTCCACCAACAACCTGACCTACTATACAGGCTCCTCTGCGTACGCGGCTGCAGGCGCTGCCGGCGGCGGTTCCATCACGTTCGTAAGAAGCAGACTTGGAGCAGATAACAATATTTTCGATTTCACAGGAACAGAACTGTCCGCCAGCGGCTCTGCCCAGTCAGTCCCTGACGGACACGAGCCCATTTTCAGTTCACTGACGTTCGTTGATTCCCTGCAGGGCGCCTCTGACAGCAACGCGGTGACAATGAATAATGGAAGCACCCAGAATTCTTCTGTAACCCTTACAGGCGGAGCCTCCGCTGTTTTCGTGAGCGGCGCAGCCGGCGCCTTATCAAACACGATCACACTGAACGGGACTGCCCTGTCGGCGGAAGGCGCCTCAAAAGACGGACGCGTATATGGAGACATTACGCTGATCAGTTCTTCAGGAGGATCCGTCAGCGGCAGCACTGTGACAATGGAAAACAGAAGCAGCCAGGCTTCTTCTGTAACCCTTACAGGAGGAGCCTCCGCTGTTTTCGTGAGCGGTGCAGCCGGCGCTGCATCAAACACGATTACACTGAAAGGGACTACTCTGTCAGCGGAAGGAGTATCAGAAGGCGGCTGCGTGTACGGAGGCATCACGCTGGTCAGATCTTCAGAGGGATCCGTCAGCGGCAGCATGCTTACAGTAAACACGGCGACGCTGAAAGCCACTGGCGGCACTGCAATTGATTTCGTGAGCAGCGCATCCGGCGCCGTATCAAACACGATTACACTGAACGAGACTAATCTATCAGCGGAAGGAGTATCAGAAGACGGCAATGTATACGGGGGCATCTCGCTGGTCTGTTCCGCAGAGGGATCCGTCAGTGGCAGCACGCTCGAAATAAACACGGCGATGCTGCAGGTCACTGATGGCGCCTCGGTTCATTTCATAAACGGCGCAAATGGCGTCGGGAAATACACGATCGGGCTGAGCGGGTCAGATATCTCGGCAAAAGGAATTCAGACAGGCGGCAGCGTATACGGCGGCATTACGCTGGTCGAATCTTACAACGGCATTGTCAGCGGAAGCGGCAGCACGATCACCCTGAGCGGAGATGGGAGCGGTAACCGGACCAGTCTGTCAGCCACTGACGGCGCTTCGATTTCTTTCGTGAGCGGCGCGAAGGGCGCTGAAGGAAACACGATTGAGCTGAGCGGGTCAGATATCTCGGCAAAAGGAGTTCAGGCATACGGCAGCATATATGGCGGCGTCATTACGCTGATCAGTTCTTCAGAGGGGTCCGTCAGTGACAGCACACTTGAAGTGAACACGGATTCCAACGGGAAACGGACGACGATGACAGCTTCTGACGGCGCCTCGATTCATTTCATAAACGGCGCAAACGGCGTTGAAAAATACACGATCGGGCTGGACGGGGCGGATATCTCGGCCGCAGGCGCACAGGCAGGCGGCAGCGTATACGGAGACATTACGCTGGTCGAATCTTCCCACGGCATTGTCAGCGGCAGCGGCAGCAAGATCACCCTGAGCAGGGATGGGAGCGGTAACCGGACCAGTCTGACAGCCACTGACGGCGCTTCGGTTTATTTCGTGAACGGCGCTGAGGGCGCTGAAGGAAACACGATTGAGCTGAACGGAGCAGATATCTCGGCAAAAGGAGTTCAGGCAGACGGCAGAGTATACGGGGGCGCCATCACGCTGATCGGCTCCTCAGACGGAACCGTCAGCGGCAGTACGGTAAATCTGCACAGTGACGGAAGCGGGGCTGGAACCACGCTGAAAGCCACTGACGGCGCTTCAATTCATCTCGTGAGCGGCGCAAAGGGGGCAGAAGGGAACGCGATTGAGATAAACGGTGCTGCTATCACGGCTGACGGCGATCAGGCGGACGGCGTGACATACGGCAGCTCTTCCCTGATCGAATCTTTATCAGGCACGGCCACTGACAATAAAGTTTACTTACATTCAACTGGCAGCAGCATAACGTCTTTCCAAATCCAGGACGGGGCGGACATGACCCTGGTTTCCGGCGCGGGCGGAGTTTCCGGCAATCATGTGAGGATGTCAGGAGCCATTCTGGGCGTCACCGGCGGCACCCTGTCCGCCGTTTCTTCCTCCGGCGGAACTGCGGAGGGGAACACAGTGGAGGTCCTGACAACGGACAAAAACGATCGCTCAAAAATTACGGCATCCGGAGGATCCTCTGTCACCCTGCTCAGCGGAACTGAACTGAAAAGCAGAACAGTACTGGAAAACGGGGCAGAACAGGAACAAAAGAACACCGTCCACATCGTGGGAGCGGATCTTGAGGTGACCGGCACGGGCGGCGGAGATTCCGGCAGGCTGACGCTCATGGCCTCACAGGGAAACGCGTCCGGAACCAGAATCGGACTCTACCGCAGCGATCACGATGCCGGAGAAGTACAGAGCTTTTTCAGACTTACTAACGGCGCGTCCTTATCCGGCCTCACCGCGCAGGGTAACGCCCAGGGCAATGACATAGAAGTTTCGGGTTCGGAAATTGACGTGGAGGGCGTCCTCTCATCGGATTCCGGAAGCACAACGGTCCTCGGCGAGGCGCGGCTGCTTGATGCCGGTGGTGAAGCCAGAAACAATACCTTTGAGTCGTACAGCGGTACCTCCTACATAGCGAAGAACGGCGCGTCCATCTCCATGATCTCTGGCGAGACCGGCGCATCGGAGAACACCATTGACTGGCACTCTGTTACGGTGAACGTGACAGGCGCGGAAGGCACGCTGAACGGGGAAAGTCAGATTTTCGGCGAAGCCAGCGTCGTCAGGACGAAAGGAGCGGCCTCGGGAAACACGTTCACTTCTGCCGGCTCTTCCTACACGCTCAAAAACGGCGCATCCCTGCACGTCATCTCAGGCCCGCAGGGCGTCACCGGAAACAGCCTCACATGGACCCGGGATCAAATCTCCGTGACAGGTTCCCGGCAGAAAGGAGAAGCCGTCATTCTGCTCTCTGATTCCGGCTCCGCAGAAGGCAATGCCTTCTCGGGCGCCGGCGTTGCTTTCACGGCTGACGGCGCAGGCCTCAGCATTGTCACGGCACAGAACGATGTCTCCCGGAACAACGTGACGTTCTCAGAGAACAACGACAAACGTTCCACCATACAGGCCTTAAATGGAGCATCCGTATCAGTCTTCAGCGCGCGGACCGGCAAGGCTGCCGTCAACAACCTGACGGCCACGGACACTGACATCACGGGCGATGCGGCCATGACCCTGCTCACAACGCCCCGGGAAGCGGAGAAGAACATTTTCTCGCTGACCCGCACATCCTTCAATGCGGGAGACAGCGTTCCTGAAGGATCGTCCCTGACCCTTATTTCAGGACAGACGGCCGAGGACAATAACGTCAGCATCGCGTCTTCTGATTTTCACGCCGGAGGGAACATCACGGGCATCCATGCCGGCGGAGATTCCCAGAATGACGCCGCAACGTTCACGGACAGCACCTTCTCCTCTGCAGACGGCCTGGCGATCGGCATCGAAGCTGCGGGCAGCGCCCGGGATGACAGATTTGTGCTGAACGGCGGCACGCTGAACCTCAGCAGCTCACTCACCGGCATCAGCGCCAGTGCCATCACCGTCAGTCAGGCGGAATTCACCGGCACCGTTACCGGAAAGGCCGGAGCCTTCGTGGGAATGGAGGCAGAAGGGAAGGCATCGGGCAACAAAGCCTGGCTCACTGCGCTGCAGACGGATGCGCCCGGCGCGATATACGGCACCCGTTCCGGAGCCGAAGCCGAGAACAACACTCTTACTGTCACAGGCGGCAGCATCAGCGCCGATATCTACGCGGCCGCAGCGACGGGAAACGGCGCAGCCGCGCATAGGAGCGGGCTGCTCATCGAAAACGGCGCGCAGCTCACGGGCTCCCGGCTCATCGCGGGCTTCGCCCGGGGCGACGTCACGGGCAGCACGGCCGTTTTCAGGGATTCGTATGCCGCCGGCAGCCTTTACGGCGGCTATTCCGATGGCGGCACGGCCTCAGGAAACGATGTCACCGTGGAAAGCGGCACGATCGGCGGCGCTGCCGTCGGCGGAAGCTCGGAAAAGGGAACCGCTTCCGGCAACAGCGTTCATGTGAAGGGCGGCACGCTCAATGGCGGCGCGGAAGGCGGCCATACCGGAACCGGCGATGCCGCAGGCAACACCGTCCTTATCGATTCCGGCACCGTGCTCGACCATATCTACGGCGGATTCACGGGCAGCGGCTCCGCCACCGGCAACTTCATCACGGTTACCGGAGGCACGGTAAACGCCGTTGTCGCCGGCGGCTATGATGACGGCACGGCCACGGACAACACGGTGACGCTCTATGACACGGCCGTCTATACGGGTTCCGGGCTCTACGGCGGCCGGAACGCCGGACCGTCTTCCGATGTGTTCACAGGCAATACGCTCAACGTTCACGGTCAGATTCAGGCAGCCACACTGCAGAACTTCCAGAACCTGAACTTCTACGATGTGGCTGATGATACAGCCAGCGTGGATCTCTCAAAATCCGCCGTCATCGGTGACGGCAAGAACACCATCACCAACGTGGCCATCGTCAGCCTGAAGAACCAGACGGGCGATATTCCCGAGGAATACGTCCTCGTGCACACGCCGGCGGCCTCGTCGAGCTTCACAGGCACCAACCTCTACGTGAACGGCAATACGGTCATGACCATTGGTCCCGACGGCTCCTATGTTCCCTATTCCGGGACAGTGGCCAACGACGGCACCATGGATAACGCAACCGGCTCTGCCGGCATGACGAAGTCCCAGTACGGCCTCAGAAAAGGATTTCTGACCTTTGACGTGGATTTCTTCATCAAGAACGGCCAGGATCTCATCGCCCGCTGGAAGAAAAACGCGCCTGTTGAGGTTGACCCTGAAACCGAACAATTCTCGGCTACCCGCCAGGCCAGCGCGGCTCTCATGGACGAAGGCGCTGACTTCGTGGCCGGTGAAGGCATTGACCGCGCGCTTCAGGCCAGCCAGTGCCTGCCCGGAGAACCCTGCGGCGCCAAGGCCTTCATGGCCGTGAACGGCGGCTACTCCACGTTCAAAGCCGGTACGACCATAACCATGGGCTATGGCAGCCTGGTTGCCGGCCTCGCCCGTCAGTGCAAGATCGGGCCCATGGGGTATCTCGCGGGCGCGTTCTTCGAGACCGGCCTCGGCCGCTTCCACTCCGAATACGAAACGGACAATTCCCGCGCCATCGACAGCGAGGGGCATGACTACTATTACGGCGCCGGCGCCCTCGCGAAGGTCTTCCTCAACAGGGATGCCCTGCGGGGCCTCTATGCCGAAGGATCCATCCGTTACGGCCTCATGATGAGCGACTGGCAGAGCCACGACATCAATATCAGCGGCCGCACGGCAGACTGGGATGGCCGGGCCCCCTACCTCACCGCCCACGGCGGCCTCGGATACATGTGGGACGTTACGGACAATGTGACGGCCGATGTGTACGCCAAGTACTTCTGGGGACATCTGTGGGGCGACGACGGCACGATCTGCGGTCAGAAGTTTGAGTTCGATGACATCTACTCGAGCCGCGTGCGCACCGGCGCACGCCTCAACTTCAAAAAGGATGAAACCTTCAGCTGGTACCTGGGCGGAGCCTGGGAACACCAGTTCGACGCCAAAAGCACCGGCAGCATCTACGGCTACGATGTGCCTTCCACGGATCTCAGGGGCAATACGGCCATCGCCGAGGCCGGCATCTACTTCAGGCCTAAGGCGGACTCCGACTTCTCGTTCATGCTCGGCACCACGGGCTACTTCGGCGAGAAGCGCGAAGGCGTGACCGGGCACCTGCAGGTACGATACGAATTCTGATCCGGTTCCCCACGCTGAAGCGTCAGGAACCGGAAACCCGCGCGGGAAGGAAAAGCCCTCCCGCGCGGGGGCATGGCCGGAGAAAACCGCGTAGACCTCTGTCAGCAATGCAAAAATGTTTGCAGCTGCAGAATTGCTGCAGATATTTCCCTGACGGATCCAGCGCCGCTCCGGTTCCCTTCCGGCGGAACAAAAAAACATTCAGCACGTTTTTATCAAGACGGACAGAGGGGAACCATACCGGACACGGCACGGCTGCAGGCCCGGCACAGGAAGGGCCCTGGGGAAAGCCGGCAGCGCCGGCATGAAGAAATGCCCGGAGGTTCACGGCCGGCTCACGCGCGGACTGTGGGCGGCCGTATCGTATTGCTTCCCCAGCCCTGCGACGCGCTTCCCACGTTCATGGCTGCTCCGCCAGGATGGGACAGAAGCCGGCTGGCCAGGCTGCGCGGCCGCCTTTCCGGTTCCGGGAAACCGCACCGCGGACCTCCGGTGAAGGAGAAGAACGGGCCCGATTACATGAAATGAAAGTCCAGGGATCCCTCACATGGGACCGCCCCTGAAAGGACGCCCGCAGGTTAAAATCCCGCCGCGTCCTCGAAGATGCCGGCCAGCTTTTTCCGAGTCAGAAGTTTCGCCTTCTTTTCCCCTCTGTCCTTCCCGCCTCCGGAGCCGGCAGCCATGTCAGTCACCGTCCTGTTCAGGTACTCCGCGGCTTTCTTCCCATCGAGGACGCCCTCGAGGTAAAAGGCTGCCGTGCTGATGAGCAGGCCAACAGGCAGAACCTTATAGGCGGGCTGCTTGTAAATGGCGGTCACGATGCGCTCCATATGGAGGACATCGTCCATGTTCTGGTCGAGCAGCCTGCAGAGGCCTTCCCTGTTCCTGCCGCAGGCGTTTCTGAGCCCGTCCGTCCAGCCCGCGATATAATACATGCGGGTATCCGGCTTCATGGTGTTCCAGAACCCGGCGTCACCCTCCGCGCAGCAGGGCACGGCGCTGAGCAGGATGAGCATGAGGGCAGCAAGACAGGTTCGCATGGAAAAACTCCTTTCGTTTTTCCGTATTGTACAGGGGCCGATCCCGCCCTTCAAGCGTAAAAACGGCAGGTTCCGAAACGTCATATTCCGGAGACGCCGCCCTGTTCGCGATCCATGAAAGACGCCTTCTGTTGACGGAAGACGGCAGGCATAGTAAAAAAGACAATATTGTATTAACAGAAATTTTTATAATCTACCTATCCGGGGCAGAACCGGAAAGAAGGAAAACATGAAATTCGGCATGCGCAGGCCAAGTCTCCGGGGTTCACTCAGCGCCAGAACCAAAGGCGCCTTCACACGCGCCATCAGGCGCGCCATCATCCCGGGCTACGGCAGAAAGGGCATGGGACTCCTCAGGGATCCCGCCCGCTCCGTGAGAAACAGGGTTTATCACCGGGTCACGTTCAGTTTCTGGGATCTTCTGAAACGCCTCTTTGGCTCCGGCCGCGGATAGGGAGACGGGGAGGCGCCGCCCCGCTCCGGGAAGACAGCGTCCGCGCCACAAAGCAGGGGCGCGTTCCCGCGCAGAATTTTTCCGGCGCCGGGGAAGCAGACAGAAAACAGAAGAGGGGACGGAAAAAGTATCTTCCGTCCCCTCTTCTGTGTATCACATCAAATCTTCGTCAGCGGGCATACGCTCCCAGTACACATGCCCCTTTTTCTTGTACTTTCTGAGGAGCACGTAGAAGCTCCCGGGGCCGCCGTCATGTTTCTGGGCCGTGCAGAAGGCCAGCACCACGCGCTTGAAGGGTTCCTGGGTAATCCAGCTCTTGAATTTCTCGCGCAGGATGCCGATACCGTCGGGGCTGTTGTGGCCGCGGCCGGGGACCACGAGGATGCAGCGCATGCCGCGGAACCAGGAAGCCTTGAAGAAGCCGCGCAGGGTTTCGAAGGCCTGCTGCACATTGAGGCCGTGCAAATCCACGCTGGCCTCGGGGCTGTAGGCGCCCTGACGGAGCTTGTTCATGATCATGCTGTCGAGGCCCATCACGAAGCCTTCGCTGTACTCGTCCGAAAAGGACAGGGCAAACTCAAGCTTGCCGTCGATGAAATCCTGGAGCGGGTTGCCTCCCGCTTCAGGCGGATTGCCTCCGGGCGCGGTGGGGGGAAGGATCTCCCGTCCCGTGCCATCGAGGGGCTTCACGCCGTTCATGGCCTTGAAGAAGGCGGGATCGTCAGAATCGTCACCCAGGGCCTCGGCCATGGTCTGCTCTTCTTCCGGAGCCGCTTCGGCCTTCGTCTCTTCCGCGGGCTTCTGATGCCTGCGCCTGCCCTTCTTCTCCTTTTTGTCAGCGAGGGGAACGACGTTCTTCAGATCTACCTGGTCGGAGAAGGCGAAACTTTCGCGGGTGCGCGGCTCCCCGTGGGACCTGCCCTTCACGGCGTGGCCGCTTTCCTTTTCAGGCTCCACGCCGTCCATGGCGCGCAGAAAAAGTTCCGTGTCCCTGGCCTCTTCCTGGGACACGGGCTTTCTGGCCTTTCTGGCCCTGCGCATGAGGGCCTCGGTCTCGCGGCCGGCCGTACTTTTGGCCGGGAAGTCCTTCCGGCCCTTAAGCCCCCTGAAGGGATTGTTGGAAAAGCTTTCATCAGTCATGTCAGAACTCCGAAAAAAAGCCGCAGGGGCTGGCTGCGGCTTCATAAAGTCTGAAGGGAAAGGGAGGCTGGCTACTTGCCGGCAGGAGCCGGTTCAGCCGGAGCCGCGGGAGCGGCAGGGGCAGAAGGAGCAGCGGGAGCCGCCGGGGCTGCGGGAGCCTGATCCTCGATACGCACGTTGAGGACGGCGGAATCCTTGGTCTCGTGACGGCTCGTCACGTAGGTGTAGCTCAGCGAGGTCAGCACGAAGATGACGGCCATGAAGGCGGTCATTTTCGCGAGAAGGCTGCCCGCGCCGGAGCTGCCGAAGACGGACGTGTTGCCGCCGCCAAAGATGACGCCCATTCCTTCCTTGCCGGACTGAAGGAGAATAAGAATGACGAGAAGAACACAGACGACTATATGCAGGGCAAGAATGATGGACTCCACCGAAAAGCCTCCAGCTTAACCTGGTCTCAGGAATTGATGATAGCGAGGAAGCTTTTGGCTTCCAAAGAAGCACCACCTACCAGAACACCGTCCACATTGTCAAGTCCCAGGATCTCGTGGGCGTTGGAAGGCTTCACGGACCCGCCGTACAGAATGGGCAGTTCGGTGCAGGCCGAGGCGAACATGGTGCGCAGGTCGCCGCGGATAAGCTCATGGGCTTCCTTAATCTCGGCGGGTCCTGCGGTCTTGCCGGTGCCGATGGCCCACACGGGCTCGTAGGCGATGGCGATGGAGGAAACAGCGGTCTCTGAGGACTGGCCGGACAGGGCGCTGGTGAGCTGGCGCATGAGGACGGCGTTGAGGTGGCCGGACTCGCGCTCCTCGAGGGTCTCGCCCACGCAGAGCATGACCTTGAGGTCATGGGCCAGGGCGAAGTTGACCTTGCGGGAGATGAGTTCATCGGGCTCGTTGAATATATGTCTGCGCTCGGAATGGCCGCACAGGGCCCACTGGCCGCCGCAGTCATGCACCATGGCCGGGGAAATCTCACCGGTGAAGGCGCCGTTTTCCGCGGGGTAGAAATTCTGAATACCCGTCTCAAAGCGGCCCATGGAGGCGCCGGTCACGATGTCGAGCGCCGTGGCAGGCGGGAAGATGACGACTTTACGGTCATCAGGAAGACTGGCGATACCCTCGGCCACGCTGCGGGCCAGGGCTTCGCCCTGCGCACGGGTCTCATTCATTTTCCAGTTTGCAGCGATAATCTTCTTCATACGATTTTTCCCCCGCTCATTGAGGCTGGTTCAGGTTATGTCCGGCTTCCATGGTCATGGCCAGCGCGTCCTCCCCGTCGGCGTAATAGCGGCGCCGCACTCCGGATCTGCGGAAACCGGCGCGCGTATACAGGGACAGGGCCGGGGCGTTGCTGGGCCTGACTTCCAGATAGTAGAAAAATATAGACTTTTCCCTTGCCTGGTGCAAGATCGCCTGAAGAAGACGGGTGGCGATGCCCCTGCCCCGCATCTCAGGCTCCACGCCCACGTTGATGATCTCGAGTTCTCCGGCCACCTCGCTCACGGTGATGTAGCCCGCGAGACGGCCGTCCATGCGGCATCCGAGCGAAAGGTACGGCGACCCTTTCCCGAGCGCCTTCGCGTACTGTTCCGCGGTCCAGAAGCTCGGAAAGCACTTCTCCTCGAGAGCGCTCAGCTCGGCCGCGTCTTCCGGTGTAAGCCGGCAAAGGACATACAATGAATCCCTTCTCATGGTCTCCCTCCCCAGTTCCTGAAGAGTTTACAACATCAGTGGAAGTCCTGGACATCAGGGGGCGCCTCCTCATGGTGGCGCCCGAGGAGGAAGCCCTGAAACAGGGCCTCTCCATCACCATGCTCTGCCTCCTGGCCGTGGACTGGCACCGCCGCGCCCTGGTGCGCCTCGATGACAGCGGGCTGGCAGGTTTTACCCTTGCCGTGCCGGGAAGGCCGGGCATCCCCTCCATGGAGGTCCTCGGCGCCGCCGCTCCCGAACTTCTGGACGAAGCCTTTGACGTGTCCTTCCAGGGGGTCAGCCAGCCGGGCAGCGCGGGCGGAAACAGGCTCGTCTGTTTCCTCGCGTCCGTGCCAAAGAGCGTGGCGCAGGACATAATCCCCGGACGGACGGCTTTCGTTTCCCCGGAATGGCTCCTCGCCGCTGCGGGCGTGGCCGGAAACACGGCGGGGACGCGGGCGCAGGCGGGAAGCGGTCCTTTTCAGGAAAACCTCATTCAGGGCGTCGCCCCGGATCTGGCCCGGGCGCTCACCGAAGGAGCCTTACGGCTGCCCTCCCCGCGCACCAGAACCCCGCGCGCAGGGCGCGGCTGAAAACTATTTCGCGGCCCCCGCGTCGCCGGCATGCATGGCGTCCAGGAGTTCCTGATGGAAGCGGCCATTGCTCGCCACGATGCACTGCCCGGGACGGAACGGGGTGCCCCTGTCGTTGGTGACCGTGCCGCCGGCCTCCTCAACGATGAGCCAGCCGGCCATGTAGTCCCAGGGGTGAAGCTCGGACTCATAATACGCGTCCTGCCGGCCGCAGGCCACGTAGGTGAGATCGAGGGACGCGGCGCCCATGCGCCGCATGCCCTGGGCTATGGGCAGGACACCGGCCATGCGGGCCACGACGGCGTCACAGGTCTCTCTGATGTCGTAGGGGAAGCCTGTGGCCACCACGGCGTCCTCGAGCTTCTCCGCCGCTGATACGGAGACGGGCCGGCCGTTCAGAAAGGCGCCCTGCCCCTTCACCGCCCACCAGGTCTCGTTCAGCATGGGGCAGGCGGTCATGCCGAAGACGGGGCCGTCGTGCTCCCAGAAGGCTGCCGTAATGCCCACAAGCGGAATGCCGTGCACGAAATTGGTGGTGCCGTCTATGGGGTCGACGATCCAGCACCTTTCCGGGAAGACCGGCTCTCCGTCGTTTTCCTCTTCGGCCACCAGAGGCACGCCTGGCGTCACCCTGCCGAGGGCCGCGCCCAGGGTCTGCTGAATCTTCACGTCCATGGTGGTCACGAGATCAATGCGGCCCTTGTGTCTGAAATGGCGCTCCGCGTACCACTGGCCCCGCAGAAGGCAGGCGCTCTCTTCGAGAGCCGCCAGCGCGCCCAGAACCTCTTTCTCCGAAAGCGGCATATCTGTCTCCCAGCCCCGTCATGGGGCGTAAAAAAGGGGAGACGCATGAGAGCGCCTCCCGTGTGAAATGCATGGACGGCGTCCTAGCTCAGAAAGACGCCTTTGTAATTCTTCCTGTCCTGCATGGCCTTTGCCGTGCCGCGGAGCACCGCGGTCAGGGGATCCTCTGTCACGAAGACATGCAGGCCCGTGCGGTCAGAGAGGAGTTCCGGCAGGCCCCGCAGGAGGGAGCTGCCGCCCGCGAGGCAGAAGCCCGAAGTGTAGATGTCGGCTGCCAGTTCCGGCGGCGTCTTCTCGAGCACGCGCATGACGGCGGAGGCGATTTCCTCCACGGGCTCCTTCAGGGCGAGACGCACGTCCTCGCTGGTCACTTTTTTTGTCATGGGCACGCCGCTCACGAGGTCGCGGCCGGAGATTTCGGCGTAGTCCGGCAGATCCGGGACGGGCTGCGTGGAGCCGAGAAGAATTTTAAGATGCTCGGCCGTGTTCTCGCCCACGTCAAGGCGGTACTTGTCACGCAGCATGCGCAGCAGGATCTCGTTCATGGCGTCGCCCGCGATGCGGATGGACTGGGACACGGTGATGGCTGACATGGTGATGACGGCCACCTCGCTGGTCCCGCCGCCGATATCGGCGATGAGGGTGCCCACGGGTTCGGTGACGGGCAGATCCGCGCCGATAGCCGCTGCCATGGGCTCCTCAATGAGGGAGACGCGTCCGGCACCGGCAGTGGCCGCGGCATCGATGACGGCCTTCTTCTCGACACCGGTGATCCCTGTGGGCACGCTGATGACGAGCGATGGCTTGACGAGATGCGAGCGGCCTATGGCCTTGTTCACGAAATAAACGATCATGCGGCTCGTGGTATCGAAGTCGGCGATGACGCCGCTCTTCATAGGCCGGATCGTTTTAATGCGCTTCGGCGTGCGGCCGCGGGCGCGCTTTGCCTCGCTGCCGACGGCGAGAACTTCGTTGTTTCTCGTGTCAATGGCCACCACGGACGGCTCGTTGACGATAATGCCTCCGTCACGGGTGTAGAGCAGCGTATTGGCCGTTCCGAGGTCCATGGCGATGTCCTCGGAGAAAAAGCGGAGAATCTTGCTCCAGAACATATCGGAGACCTCCTAGTCTTCCTGTTCGGTATGCGGAGGCTGATATGGGGACGCGTCAGGATCGTGCAGACGCGGGCCGTCCCTGTAGACCTGCGCCTTCGTCATGAGCTCGCGCATGCGCACCCTGAGATAGAGGTTTTCGAGATAGAGCGAGAGATGCCCGACAGCCTGTCTGAGGAAGGTACGCATGGTCTCGTCCACGGCGTGCGGCTGGGAATGGCCGAGGCAGATGACGCCGCGCGTGCTCTTGTTCACCATGACGGGCATGCAGATGACAGCCGAGAACTCGGGAAGGTTTTCGCTGTTGCCGAAGAGGGTCGGCACGCGGCCGTCCTCGCCGGTCTGCACCACGGGCTGCCCGTTCCGGAAGACCCAGCCTGCCAGGCCATTGGCCATGGACTGGAAGAAGGGTTCGTTGCCCTGAACGAGGCGCGGCCTGTTCTCGGATTCGATACAGTAGGACTCGCCGGGCACGTTGACGGAGGCGAAAGAACAGTAGTCAAAGCCCGTGGCCTCGGCCACGGCCAGAAGGAAATTCTTGATGTAGACCTGCCACTGCCTGAAGCGGAAACGCAGATCCTCGATGATGCCAAGCTGCAGATAATAGCCCGGGATCTCGCTCACTATGGCTTCGGCTCCCTTTCTGCGGCGTATGCTGTCGATCATGTCGGCGCACATCTGCAGGATATGGTGATCCTTTTCCGTGAAGGGATGGTTCCTCGACGTATCGGCGCACAGGGCCCCTCCCGTGGGCAGGGGGCAGCCGATGAAGGAGCGCACAGCGGCCTCGCCGCCTTCGCGGTAGTAGTCAAGGTTGCTGTGCTCGCCGTCGAACTCGGGCACAAGAAGCGGCTTGCGGCTGCGCAGGATCCATCCCACCAGTCCCTGGCCGGGCGCAATGCGCACATCGGGGATGACGTTGTCGCCGGCGCTGCAGTAGGCGGCGAGGCGGGACGTCTCGGGCTCCTCCGAGCCCCTGGCGTCGGGAACAAAAAGAACAACCGTATTGGCATCGAAAATGCCGGCGACGAGTCCGAGCATCTGCTGCTCGAGGGAAGAGGTATCTGATGGCATGGCGTTACAGGCCTGTATAGTAGGCGCCGCTCCCGGAACGGGGACTTTCGGACCGCGCAGCCGTTCTGCGGCAGCGGCGGGCCCGCCCGGTGCCGCGTGTTGCTGGAATGGGGAGGGCCGGATTTCCGGCTTGTTCTCCAGTATATCTGACACCCCCCTTCCCTGCAATGGCAAAAGCGCGGCAGAAGGCCCTCCGCGCGGTACAAGTTTTCATACGGAACCGTTTTTCCTTCCTGAAGGAAAAAACGGCGGAGCCTCCTGTTCTCCCTGTTCCGCCGCCAGTCCGCTCCCGGAATTTTTTGCGCAAGGGCCTTGAAATCTCGTCAAAAAAACTTAACTCTTACACCAATACCATACGATGGGCACAGTGACGCCCGGCATGGGAAATTTTTCACCAGGGAAACAGCGATGATCAAATGGCAGGATGTACTTACCCGCGGGGAGACGGCCTGGAAGGACGAATACACACCCGCCCTCGGCACCGGCCTGCGCACCCTGCCCGACATGCTGCGCTTCCTTGATTCCGTGCATATCCGTATGTGCCTGGCCAAGCCCTACGCGGACAACCCTTCCTACCCCCTGGTTGAGCCGAGGGAGCTTCTGCCCACGTTCGACAACCCCATGTACGAGTACAAGAACCTGCCCGGCTTCTCCATGGTGGTGTTCCACAGGCCGCTCAAGTATTTCGACGAGCGTTTCCAGTACGACAGGCTCCTTCCCCCTGGCGGAACGGACGACGGGAAGGCGGCCATGGGCCAGAACATGCAGACTTTCCTGGCGCGCCTTCCCCGCGTGCATCAGGACGTTTTCCGCATGCAGTTCTCCAAAACGAATCTCTCGCTCATGGAGAACTACCCGGCCCTCATGCCGTACCTCACCAACCTGGACCGTGCCCATGTCATCAGCCTCGGGCCAGACGGAACGTTCTTCCTCTCCGGCATCTTCGCCTCCTTCGTCAACAATATCGACTCCGTGCTCAAGCGCTTCGGCCTGCACATCGGCAAGTTCCGCCACGGCGACAGCGAGATGTACGCGAAGAACCGCATGTTCGTGTACCAGTTCCTCATGGAGCTCTACGGCTTTCCCATCGTCAGCGAGCGCCGCACCTCGGCCGCCATGTTCGCCCGCTCCCTCTACAAGCACGGCGAACCCTTCATCCTGCGCGTGCTCGGCCAGACGGACAGGACCATCACCACCTACATTTCAGACGGATCTTCGCATTCCTCCTATCCCCGCATCGAGAAGACGGCCCTCGTCTCCGTGGACGCGGATCAGGAGGAGGCGCTCGACGCCATAGGCAGGGAGGGCTTCTTCCTCGACAGCGAGCGCCGCGTGGTCATCCTGCGCGTGCACTACACCCAGCACCGCTACAATCCCGCCAATGTGCGCCAGGACCGCGCCCTCTCCGTCCTTTCCCAGGAGATCATCCACCCCATCACGGGCCGGGTGCTGAAGGGACTCAACATCATCAGGGACGCCACCAATATGTACCTGCGCCTCAACGACATGGTGCGCGGCGAGTACACGGGACGCGTGGTCTACAAGCGTAACGAAATCATCGAGTCCACGGATACCCACGAGAAGCGCCTCAAGGTCATCTATTCCTGGCTCACCAAGAACCAGCGGCGCGTCATCGACTATTCCGACGAATTTTACGACAAGGTGAGCAGCGTGCTCACCGGCTACCTCTATTCCCCCGCTCACGACGAGGACTTCGCGGGTCTGCGAGATCTGCACCGCGAGGTCTGCGCGAGGCTGAGCTACATCCAGCAGGCACGGCGTGTGCGCGTGCTCGAGGATCTCAGGAACCGCCGCTACCACGGGGAGCGCATCTCCTGGAAGCGCACGCTCGCCATCGCCCTTGATCTCGCGAGCAACCTGAAGTTCGAGATTGTTAACTTCTTCCCCGAGCTCGTGGAAAAGGCCCTCTTCTCCCTCGACCATATTCTCTCGGACCGCTATCTCGTGCGCACCTACATCCGCCAGCCGGAAGGCACGCGCCTGAGCAAGAGCGGCCAGGCCATACGCAAAACATACGGCTCCCTGGTCCAGGCCTCGGACGAACTGCGCCAGGCCCTGAAGTTCAGAAAGAAGACGGCTGAGGAAACGGAGGCGAAGCAGCCGAAGAAAACAGCCGGGAAGGCGAAGCAGTCATCTGACGCGCCCGATCCGGATAAAGAAGGAAGTCCCGCAGCATGAGTGAATTACGTTCTTTCTATGTGGAGCCCGCCGCCTTCGGCGAAACCATGACCATCACGGGCCCGGAGCACAAGCACCTCTTTCAGGTGCTCCGCCTCAGGGCCGGGGACAGAATCCGCGTGCTCGACGGCGCCGGACACACCGCTGACTGCGTCATCGAAAGCGCGGACAGGAGGCAGGCGGCCGTCAGGACCGAGCAGACCACTTTCACGCCCGAGCCAGCCTCCAGGGCCGTCATCGCCCTGGCTCTGAGTCACGCCGTGCGGCGCGGCTTCTTCATGGAAAAGGCCGTGGAACTCGGCGCGAAGGAAGTCTGGCTCTGGCAGGGGGATCACAGCCAGGGAAAACTCCCCGAAAAGGAGCGTGAGTCCTGGCAGGCCAGAATGATCGCCGGCGTGAAGCAGTCCGGCAATCCGTGGCTTCCTGCCGTGCGCGCCTTCCCCGAAGGAATTTCAGGCGTCATCCGCGAAGCCGGCGCTTTTGAGCACCACATTCTGCCCTGGGAAGTGCAGACCGGCGTGCCCATGCTCGGAATCGACGCGATCGGCCTTCCCGGCACCACAATTTACGTCATAGGCCCCGAGGGCGGCTTCTCCGAACGCGAGATCGCCCTTCTGAACGAAGCGGCCTACAGGCCCGTGAGCTTCGGCCAGCGCATCCTGCGCTGCGAAACAGCGGCCACACTCTGCCTCGGGCTTCACTGGTGGGCCTCCCAGCAGCAGGGCAGGCCTGACTGTCCGGGAAAGTAACAGATTCTTCAGCGCGGGCGGAGGCCGGAAATGGCAGAAAATACGGGCGTACAGGAGAAAGGAGGCGGCGGAGTCGTGCCTCCCCTTCCGGAACGCATGCGTCCGGCGGCCCTCGATCTCTTCCTCGGCCAGTCCCACCTCGAAAAGCGCCTCCGCGCGCTCCTCACGGCGGAGCATCTGCCGAGCCTGCTCTTCTGCGGCCCCCCCGGCTGCGGCAAGTCCACCATCGCTCTCATTCTGGCAAAGGGAACGGGACGCCCCTTCAGGCGCATCTCCGCGCCCGAGGGAGGCCTCTCCCAGCTGCGCCGCCTCGTAAGCGGCGTTTCTGTCCTCGTGGCTGACGAACTGCACCGCTTCTCGAAGGCCCAGCAGGACTTTTTCCTGCCCCTCGTGGAAAACGGCAGCCTCACCCTCCTGGCCACCACCACGGAAAACCCGTCCTTCGCCGTCACCCGCCAGCTTTTGTCGAGGCTCACCGTCCTGCGCATGCGCCCCCTGGGACAGGACGAGCTCCTCACCCTCGCGAAGCGCGGCGCGGAGGAAATGAAGGCGGACATCAGCGGCGAAGTGCTGAAAATGCTGGCTGAACTTTCCCGCGGTGACGCCCGCGCCCTCCTGAACCTCGTGGAATACGTGGCGGGGCTCCCCTGCAGGGACGATCCGGAATCCGTGAAGGAAATGCTTCCGGACATCCTGAGAAGCCAGGAGGCGAACGGCGGCAGCCATTACGACCTTACGTCAGCCCTCATCAAGTCCATACGCGGAAGCGATCCGGACGCGGCCCTCTACTACCTGGCCTGCCTCCTCGAAAACGGCGAGGACCCCCGCTTCATCTGCCGCAGGCTCATTCTCTCGGCTTCCGAGGACATCGGGCTCGCGGATCCCGCGGCCCTGACCATGGCTGTCTCCTGCCAGAGAGCCGTGGACTTCGTGGGCATGCCCGAAGCCTACATGCCTCTCGCTGAAACGACAATTTATCTCGCTCTCGCCCGCAAGAGCAATTCCTCCTACGCGGCCTATCTCAACGCGCGCCGCGAGGTGAGAAGTCAGGGCCCCCTGTCCGTCCCCCTGCATTTACGGACTGCCGTCACGCCCCTCCAGAAGGAATGGGGCTACGGCCGCGGCTACAAATACCCGCACGCCTACCGCGGCGGGTACGTGGAGCAGGACTACCTGCCTGACGGGCTCGTGAACAGACGTTTCTATAAACCCAGCGCCAACGGCGATGAGCCACGGCTCTCGCAATGGTGGAGGCGCGTCAAAAACATTCGGGACGACGAGTAATCCCAAGGATCATCCGACATGCACTTCTTCAACCCAGAGAAGGTCACAAGCCGCTTCCAGGGTCCGGTGTACGATTCGAAACCGCGCGAGCCCGGTTTCTTCACCCGTGCCTTTCCCTCTCTCTCCTACTATCTGCGCGTCTACTTCGGAACGACACTGTGGACCGTCATCAAGGCCAAGCGCGGCACCTTCGATGACAAAGCCTGGCTCTACTCCTGCAACTGGATCCTCGATGAGGTGGAGCGCACGGGCATCCATGTGCACGCCGACGGCATGCAGTACCTCGACCAGCTTGAAGGCAGGCCGTGCGTCATCTGCTCCAACCACATGAGCACGCTCGAGACGTACCTGCTGCCCGCCATCTTCCTGCCGCGCTTCCCCGTCACCTTCGTGGTGAAGAAATACCTTGTTGAAATGCCCCTCTTCAGCGACGTTATGAAGAGCCGCTCCCCCGTGGTGCTGGGACGCAGCAATCCGAGGGAGGATCTTCTGAAAGTCCTGCACGAGGGCAGCGACCGCCTCAAAAATGGCATGTCCGTGGTTGTCTTCCCCCAGGGCACCCGCTGCGAGCACTTCGACGACGCAAAATTCAACAGCCTGGCCGTCAAGCTGGCGGCCAGGGCCGGCGTGCCGCTCGTGCCGCTCGCCCTCAAGACCAACGCCTGGAGCCTGGGGCACAGGGTTAAGGAATTCGGAAAAATCTATCCGAACCGCGACGTGCTCTTCCGCTTCTTCCCGCCCATCACCGTGAAAGGCTCCGGACGCGCCGAGCACAACGCCATCCGCGATACCCTGAGAGAGACGCTCTCCTTCTGGGAAAAACGCCAGGATATCCTCGACCGCCACGCCCTGCCCTTCACGCCCCCGAATTTCAGACTCCCCGCGGCCATTGATCCCGCGGCCCTGGCTGAATCCGGACAGAAGACGGCGGAGCCCGGCCAGCAGCCGGATGAGAGCTCCGGCACGTCAGACGGCGCCCGGCAGTAATGATTTTCCCCCGGAAGGCGCAGGCCTCCCGGGGGTTTCTGTCTTCTCCGTGAATCCTTCCGCCGGAGAACCACAGGCACAAAAAAAGGTCCGTGCTGATTTTTTCAGCACGGACCCGTTTCATTCTGGTCGGGATGGTGCGATTTGAACGCACGGCCTCAGCGTCCCGAACGCTGCGCTCTAGCCAAACTGAGCCACATCCCGTTGACGAAAAAGAGGTCTACACCCAAACGCCGTTTCTGGCAAGCACTTTTTTGAAAAGATGGCGCCCGGAGCCCGTAAACGCAGAAGGGGTTCCCGGAACTACATGGTTCCGGGAACCCCTCATTCATTCTTTCATATGCCGGGCGTGCCGGCAGAAGTCAGACTAGAAGTCCATCTGGCGGTAGGCTTCCAGAGCCTTGGCCTGCTCCTCGAAGTCCTTGAAGCCGGCGTGATGCAGAGCGTCCTCAACGGTTCTGGACCAGTTCCAGGTCGCGTAGATGACGGGCTTGTGGAACGTGGAGCGGAACGTGTTGAGCTCGTCCCTGTAGAAGGCTTCCTTGTTGGTGCCAAGGTGCTCGCGCAGCTGCTGCAGACGGCGGGAAATTTCGCCGTCATACCAGTCCTGAATGTCGCTGCGCTGGTACTTGCTCAGGATGTGCTCGTAGCCGTTCTTCTCAAGGAGCTTCTTCAGGCGGTTGAAGTGCTGCTCATTGAGCCATTCGCCGAGCTTGCTGACCGGGATGTTCTCCTGCTCGACCGCGTAGATGTCCTTGACGGTCTGGGCGTAGGTGTCCGGCACAACGGAGGCGGAGGCGATGCCCGCGATGGCAACGATGCCGCGCATGATCACGCTGTTGGACACGCCCTGGCCGCAGAAGCCGACTTCCTTGCCGTACTTCTGGCCGGTGAAGATGGAGGCCAGGATGGTCCACACGACAGCGGGATCCTCTTCGTCGTAGATGCGGCGGAGAAGCGCGTTGTCGCGGTCCGTGGCCAGCGTCATCTGGGTCATGTCGTTGGAGCCGATGGAGAAGCCGTCGAACTGATCCAGGAATTCCTTGGACAGGATGGCGTTGGACGGGATTTCGGCCATCTGGATGATCTTGAGGCCGTCCCTGCCGCTCTCAAGGTTATGCACCTGGGAGAGGTACTGGCGCATGGCGGAAGCTTCCTCAAGCGTACGCACGAAGGGCAGCATGAGGTGCAGGTTCGTGGCGCCGTAGGTGCCGCGGGCCAGCTTGAAGGCCTCGAGTTCCCAGTCGTGGACGTCACGGGAAACGCCGCGGTAGCCGAGCATGGGGTTGGCTTCGGTCATTTCGAAGAGGTTGCCGCCGAGAAGGTTGCGGTACTCGTTCGACTTGAAGTCGGTGGTACGGTAGACGATGGTCTTGCCGTAGAAGGCCATGGCGAAGAGAGCGAGGCTCTGGGCCAGGGTCTGGATGTAATGCTCACGGCCGGTGCGGAAGCCGCGGGACCTGATGATCTTGGAGATCTTCTGGGGCAGCTCGCGGACATCGTCGATTTCCTTCTTCAGGCCGGCGCGCACGCTGACCTTCTCGCGGAGCTCGGCCACGGCCTTCATGTGCTCCTGAACGAGGGGAAGATCCTTGATGTCACTGACCTGCTGGTCGATGACGGCCTGGATCTCGGAAATGCGCTTGGCGCCTTCGGGATCGCACGAGTCACACTTCGAGAGCTCGTCGTCGTAGCCCATGATGTACTTCACGTGCTCGGCGAGGTCGACAGAAGTCTTGAGGACGTTCACATGGCGGGAAGCGTTCTCGAGGTAGGCGTCGAGCTTGTGGTCGAGCTCGCGCATCTTGCGGTGCATGAGCAGGATTTCCTCAGCGCTGCTGCCCTTGTCTTCCTCTACGAGCTGCTCGAGCTCCTTGGAGAGGCCGGACACCACACCCACGTACTCGCGGATGTTGAAGTCGTAGGCCACCATGCCGCCGTCAAGCTGATCGCAGATAACCTTGGTCAGGTTGGCGTCGAGTTCGGCGACCTTTTCCTTCACGATGCGGTCGAGTTCGCCATTATCGTAGGCTTCGAGAGCCTGGGGATGCACGGCGACGTTGCCCAGCATGAATTCAGCGCGGAGCAGGCCCACCTTGAAGCGGGGGTAGACGCGCAGGCGGGACAGAGCCAGGGCCTGTCCCACGTCAGCGAGAATGAGACCCACGCGGCACTTGGTCTCGGGAAGATTGTCAATGTTGATCTCGCCGCCCACTTCCTTCAGGGGAAGGAGACCGCGGTAGACGCGGCCGCGGGAACCGTCAACGGTCACTTCCATGCCGTCGAGGGCCCTGATGGCGTCGATGTGCTGAATGCCGATGACGGCCGGGATGCCGAGTTCGCGGGAGGTGATGGCGGCATGGGAGGTGTCGCCGCCCACGTCAGCCATGATGGCCGTGGCGATACGCATGCCGGGCACCATGTCGGGGTCGGTGCGCTCGGCAGCGAGAACATCGCCCTTGTTGACCTTGTTGAGCTCAAGGGCGGAACGCAGGAAGCGGACTACGCCGTGTCCCGCGCCGCGGGAGGCGCCGTTGCCCTCGAGGATAGTCTCGGCGCTCGCGAGCGCTTCGGGATCCACCTCGCGGCGGCGCATGAAAATGGTATGGGGATGCTGCTCGAGCTCGCTGTTCCAGCGGGTCTCGGGACGGGCCTGCACGAACCAGAGCTTGTCGTGGGCGTCGATGCAGAACTCGGTATCCATGATGATACCGCCGTACTGTTTGCTGATGGCGCGTACGCCCTTGGCAACGGTCTCGGCCTGGCTCAGGGAAAGAGCCCAGCGCAGGGCTTCCAGTTCGGGTACCTTGACTTCCTTGGTGCCGCCGCGATCGTCATAGACGATCTTCATGTCCTTGCAGCCCATCTGACGGATGACGACCGGGGATCCATCGTCACGGGTGAAGACGTAGGCCTTGTCAGGGGTGACCTTGCCGCCCACGACAGCCTCACCGAGGCCGTAGCTCGCGTCGATGGAAACGAGGTCCTTGCGGTCCGTGCCGCGGCAGCCGGTGGCGGTGTCAGCCGCGAAGGCGGTACCGGAAACAACGGGGCGCACCATCTGCATGATGCAGACGGAAAGGGAGGTGCCCTCGATGGCCCAGTCCTTCTTGGCCTGCTCGCCGATGGACTCGTCGCCGAGTTCCTCGGCCTTGGTCATGGCGTCAAGAATGGCCTCGCGGCGGTAGGTCATGGAGCGCAGGTTGTAGGCGGAGGCGCAGTCCCAGCTGTAGGCTTCGGCCACGTGGTCCTCGCCCACCATGTTCAGGAAGGTGTCCTGCAGGCCGGCGAAGGCCTTTTTGCGGGAGTCTTCACCTGCGGCGGAGGAACGCACGGCCACGGGGGTCATATCGTCCTCATTTTCCTTGCAGATAGCGCGGTAGGCGCTGCGCACGGCCTGATCGACCTCGGGAGGGAGCGGCACGGAAAGGATAGCGGCCTGCACCATGACGGAACGCTTGCGGAGCTGGTCGATGCCCTCAGGAGAGGTAGCGAAGCCTTCAACCACGTTATTGATGAACGTGCGCAGCTTCGTGGAACCGGTCTCGGTGCTGTTTTTCTGGGCGTCAGCCACGCGTTTGCCGAGCTGATGCACAAATTTCTGCAGATAATCGGGATCCTGGTTGATCACCGGGTCGTTCCAGTCGATGCGGCCGTATTCCTGATCCACCATGCTGCGGACGAGGCGGCTGTTGACTTTGGACTCATCGAGAACGTGATGGAAGGCAACCGAGGAGATGGCTCTGAAATGCGGAGCCTGGATTTCCTTAATCTGACTGATGATGGCGGTGTTGTAGTTTTTGCCGCCGACCAGCATTTCGCCGCTGGCACCCAGCTGGACGATATCCGCACCTGTCAGCACAAGCTGTTTCCTGATATCCTCAGGCGACTTCGCGGATTGTTTCTTGTCCATGATTTCCTCCGTTTTGCAGGACATATGTGCAGGAACCAATAAAGCGGGCCCATTTGGAAAAACGCCACTTTAAGGGCATTTTCCAAAAATATCCCGATGCTTCTATAACAGAAAAGCCGGGATTCTGTCCACACTGGAACAAAAATCCCGGCTGCTGTTTCATATTATTATCATCTGGCCTTCTGTTAGTTCAGCGGAGTGCCGCAGAACGGGCAGAACCGCGCCTCCTTGTCCGTGATGGGATGGGCGCAGGCCTCGTTGGGACAAACCTTGGGAACGGGTCCGAGCTCGACCAGGAGCTCGCCCTCGCGCACAGGGATCATCTTCTTGTTTTCCTTGAAGTCGGCCGTCTTGAGTACGCGCTTGACAATGCCGTCGCAGGGAGCCAGCACGGCTTTTTCCTGCTTCATGATACTCACGTTGAAGATTTCCTCGCCCTTCTTCACGATGTCGCCGGGGGCCACGTACATGACCCACAGGTCACCGGTGCTCGGGCTGCCGACCTGGTACTGGTCATTGGGATCGGCCATGGGCACGCCGGCCGCTCCCCTGCCCGCGGGCTCGGCGAGCTTCACGCTGCAGCTCATGAACTCGGAGTCAAGCACGTAGCGCACCACGCTCATGCCGGTCTCATCGGGCCTCGAGATATGCAGCATCTGCAGGGTGTGCGGTTTGCCATGGCTGTCCTCGAAGTTGATGGTCTCGCCGACCTGCATGCCTTCGAACCAGGTGTTCAGGGGCAGGCAGTTGGGATCGCCGTACTTCTTCACGAAGCGGATGGTCTTGAGCGCGTCGCCGGGGAAGTTGAGGTACATGACGTACTCTTCGTCGGAAGGCTCGCGGCCAAGCATTCTGGCGCACTCGGCGCGCACCTCGTCGAGGTTGACCGGGGGCAGCTGCTCAAGGGGAGAGCACTCGGTACGCTGGGCGATGGCTTCCTTCCACTTGGAACCGAAGGCGCTCTCGTAAACCCAGTCCGGCGGGAAGCCGAGCGGCAGACGGCCGAACTTGCCGAGAAGGAGGTTCCTGAAGGCATCGTTGCAGTCCCTGTAGATAAGGAGGCGGGCCTTGCGCATCTCGTCAGAGAGCTCGTTCTCAGGCGTACGGTTCACTTCCTGCATCACTTCAAGAAGGTATTTGACCTCGTCCTCGCCGCCGCGCTTGTAGGCGCCGGTCACGCCGAGGAAAGCGGTGTTCCAGGTGATCTGGCTGCCGGGCGTCACGTCGTGGTAACGCACGATCCTGCGGGTCTGCTCGAGGAAACGGAGCATGTAGGGCAGAATCGTGATGTAGCCCTGCTTCACCGCGCCTTCCTGCGAGGAGGAGGTGGCGCCGCCGGGCATGCCGTGACGGGTGACATCGTAGTCGATGCCGCGGAAATACGGCGAGCAGTACCTGTCGTAGTACGGCATGAGCTGCTTGTTGACGAAATTGGCCTCACGGATGGCGTCCATGTTGAGCTTCGTCTTGAGGCCGAGCTCGCCCTCGAGGTAGGCCACCATGGACTGCACGTCGCCCTGGCCGTAGCTGCGCACGGAAGATCCGAGCGCCACGTCCAGAATCTGGCAGCCGGCCTTGGCGGCCGCGCCGCAGGCGGGCACGAAGAGACCGTCCGTGAAGTGGCGGTGGTAGTGCAGAACGAGTTCGGGCCACTTTTTGCGCAGGGCGGTCACGAGTTCTGAGATGAAGCGGGGCGGGCAGACGCCGCCCATGTCCTTCAGACCCAGGATGAAGTGTCTCGCGGCCTTGTGGGGATCAACGCCGAGGAGCTTCGCCATCATGCGCACGATGTGCTCGGTAACGCCGAGGTAGTGCTCCACGTCAAAGCCCTTGGCCCAGGACATGGAGAGAGCCGGCTCGAACACGCAGTCCTTGCGGTTCATGACTACTTCGGCGAAGGGCAGCATGTTCTCCACATGGTTCAGGAAGTCAAAGCTGCGGACGACCTGGTAGTTGTCGCAGATCATCTCTCCCGTCACCTGCATGGCGTTCTTCGGCTGCGGCTTGTAGCCGAGCACGTTGGTGGAACGCACGAGGAGCTGCTTCAGGGTCTTGGGCGCGAAGCGGTTCCATTCCTTCGCTTCCGTGAAGGGATAGGTCATATTGGCGAGCATGGCCACATGGAAATGGGCGCCGCCGCCATTCTCGATGGAGAAGTAGCCGGCGTTGTCGAGATACGGGCCAACGAGCCTGTCCTCGGCAAGACGCATGCGGTTGCTCGTGTTGGACTGGGTGATGTCGCGCGGCGTCGTGTCGGTGAAATGCACCCAGTCGGAGTCGCGGATGTAGTCGAGGAGCGCTTCCCTGTCGCCGTGCGGATACGGATTCTCCTGCCTGCGCTCTTCATTGCTGATGACGGGCAGGTGCGGCCTGAAGGCGCCGAGGCGCGGCGTTTCCCTGGTGCGGTACTCGCCGAGGGACACGTAGGGGTTGTAGCCCTTGGCCGAGATTTCGGCCACGAGGCGGCTCAGGCGCTCGCTCTCCGCTGCCAGATCCTCATACTGCATGAGCTCGGGATGCTGGGCCACGAAATTCGTGGAGATCTCGCCGTTGCGGAAGTCAGGATTCTTGATGACCTGACGGAAGAAGGGAATGGTCGTGTGCACGCCGCCGATGACATACTCGCTGAGGGCGCGCTCCATGATGCCCAGGGTCTTCTCCCAGTCATGGGAATAGGCGATGAGCAGGGCGCCGGCGGAGTCATAGTTGGCAGGGAAGTCGTAGCCCGCGGAAATATTGGAGTCGAGGCGCACGCCGGGGCCGCCGGGGGACACGTAGCGGGTAATCAGGCCCGAGTTGGGAGCGAAATTATCCTGCGGGTTCTCCAGGTTGATGCGCACCTGCATGGCCGTGTAGCCGGGCTTGAAGGTATTCTCGTTGTAGCGGAGCTCGGCGCCGAAGGCCACGGCGATCTGCTCTTCCACGAGATCAATGCCGTAGCGGCTTTCCGTGATGCCGTGCTCCACCTGCAGACGGGTGTTCACCTCGATCATGTAGGGATTGCCGTCCGGGGTCACGAGAAATTCCACCGTGGCCAGGGACTGATAGCCCACGGCGCGCACGAGCCTGCGGGCGTATTCCTTCAGGCGTTCGCGGAGTTCGCGGGTCACGCCCTTCCAGGGGGAAGGCGTGATTTCCATGAGCTTCTGGTTGTTGCGCTGCACGGTGCAGTCACGTTCGTCAAAGGCGAAGACATTGCCGTAATGGTCGGCCAGCACCTGGATCTCGATGTGATGCACATCAGTCAGGAGCTTCTCCACGAAGAGACGCGGGTTGCCGAAGGACGCCTGGGCCATGGTGGAGGCTTTGAAGAAGGCGTCCTCGAGCTCGGACTTGCTGTGCACGGCGAAGATGCCGCGGCCACCGCCGCCGCCTTCGGCCTTGAGCATGATGGGCAGCCCGATCTCATCGGCGAGCTGGCGCGCCTCATCAACGGTCACGGCTCCCTCGGAGCCGGGAACAACAGGGATGCCCAGCTTGCGGGCCACCTTGCGGCACTCGACCTTGTTGCCGAGCAGGTTCATGGCCTCCTCGGAGGCGCCGATGAAGACAATGCCGTTGTCCCGGCAGAGGGCCGGGAAGCGGCTGTCTTCAGAAGCGAAGCCCCAGCCGGGATGGATGCCCACCACGCCGCTGCGCTTGGCAAGCTTCACGATGCGCTCGATATCAAGATAGGCACGCGGGTCAGGGCCCAGAAGAAGCAGTTTCTGCGCGGTCGAGGCGGAAGGTGCCGTTTTGTCAATATCGGTAGCCGTCATGGCTGCGATGGCGTCAAAGCGCTCCCTGATGGAACGGCAGATGCGGCGGGCCGGAATACCGCGGTTGGCAACCAGTATGATCTTGCCCTTTAGAAATTCCTGTACTTCCTTAAACGTCTTGTTTGGCATGAACTCGTCCCTCTCTAAAAACTGTCTCTCTCTCCCGCGAACCGGATGCTTCCGCCCAGATACTCCTTCACGCCCCCGGCCTCCCGGAGGATGATCTGTCCCTGGGTCCCCACACCTTCCAGAATGCCGGTGGCCGTCAGGCTTCCGTCCTCCAGCCTGACGGGGTTTTCCCGCCAGAGCAGATACCTGTTGGCCAGTTCAAGCCAGCTTCCGGATTGGGTAGTCTTCTGACTATAGACAGAAAATATGGATTTAACAAGCAATCCCCACAGCTCATCCACGCCGGGAACCGCCCTGCCCGGAAGCACGCATTCGGAAAGGCTGCAGGCCATGAGCGCCGTGCTCTCACGCATGGCCTCCGCCCCGGGATGCGAAACCAGATTGAGCCCCACTCCGGCCAGGAGCACGCCCGCCCTCTCCTCGAGGAGGATGCCGCAGACCTTGCGCGGCGTTCCTCCGAACATGAGCGCCACGTCGTTGGGCCATTTCATCACTGCCGGATACCCGTATCCCTCAAGCGCCGCGCAGACCGCGGCCCCGCAGGCCACGGCAGCCTCGGTTCCCACAAAGGGCGGCTCCATGGGAAGGCGCAGGGAGGCGTAAAGGTTGCCCGCCGGCGATCCCCAGTTTCTGCGGTACTGCCCGCGTCCGTTCGTCTGGCTCTCAGCCAGAAGGCTGTCGAAAACACCGAGATGGACGTCCGGCTCCCTCGCCGCGTCCATGGTGGTGGACACCGCACCCCTGTGAATAACGTTAAACAAGGCAGCCTCCCTGCTTTCCTATCCATTCCTCCGCCGCGGCTCCGAGGCGCCCGGTGAAGGCGTCCATGTACGGGCCGTGGTCAAAGCCGCACACGTGCCCGAACCCGTGGGCCGTGAGGCGGACCAGGTGCCTGAGAGGCTCCTGGCCATAGAGCACGCATTCCCGGCAAAGTGTCTCAGAGGAGAGGACAAGTTCCGCGAGTCCGGTGAGCGGCTCTCCCGGGAAGGACAGGATATTGGTCGGTCCGGGCACCCCCATGGCCCTTCTGTTGAGTCCGGCCATGGGACCGTCCAGGGTCACGGTAAAATCAAGGGCGCCCGGCACGCCGGGACATCCTCCCTCCTCTTCCACGGCCCGGGCCTCTTCCCAGAGAGTCCGGAGGAGCGGCTCAAGCTCCCTGAGCGGACAGGGAAGAAACGCGCAGGCGAGAGGACTGTCCGCGTCCAGTGTTACACTAAAGGGAGCCCGCAGGGCCCCCCCGTTATTTTCCATCATCGTTTTCTCCGGCAAGGAACATACGACCGACTTCTGAAAATGAGAGTCCCCTAACGCCGTTCCCCGGTGTCCGGCATATCGATGTCGAGGCCGGCCCCGGACCCGTGCTCCGGCTTCGTCGGCTCATGGGCGCCCGCGTCCATGCTCAGCGGACAGCCGTCCATGAGATGCTCGTCTTCCACGGAAGCGGAGTGGCCGCCCGCCTCGCCCGGGCGCAGTGGGCCGATGAAGGCCTTCTCCTGCGCAGCCTCAGCCCCGGCGTCCTTCCTGGGCGCCCCTTTTTTCAGGCCGATGTTTCTGCGGCATCCCACAAGGCGCTGGAATACGGAAGTTTTCTCCCCGCCCTGTCCCGCGTCCTTCGCGGGGGACGGCGCCGCAGGTTCCTTCTGGAAAAAGTGCTGTTCCGGGGCCGCCGCTTCTGCGCCTTTCATCCCCTTCACAGGTTCCGGATAGGCGATGCGCTGATGGAAGATGCCGGTGAGCACGCGCTGGAAGCTCTCACTGAGATAGTGGAGATCCCTGAAGGTGAGCTCGGACTCGTCGAGCTGGCCCTCGGCAAAAATTCCCTTGATGATTTTATCGACATGCGCCTTGAGGCGCGCCGACGTGGGATCAGTTAACGTTCTGCTCGAAGCCTCGACCGAGTCGGCCAGCATGAGAATGGCGGCCTCCTTCGTCTGGGGCTTGGGTCCGGGATAACTGTAGTCCGACTCGTTCGGGTTCTCGCCGAGAGCAATGGCCTTCTGGTAGAAGCAGCGGATCACGCGGGTGCCGTGGTGCTGGGCGATGATATCCGTGATTTCCTGGCCCAGCCGGTAGCGCTGGCAGAGCTCGATGCCCTTCTTCACGTGATTCATGATGATGAGCGCGCTCATGGAGGGCGAGAGCTTGTCGTGCTTGTTGGGGCCGCCGAACTGGTTCTCAATGTAGTACTGCGGGTAGGCCAGCTTGCCCGAATCGTGATAGAGGGCAGCCACTTTGCAGAGAAGCGCGTTGGCGCCTATGGCCCTGGCTCCGGCCTCGACCATGTTGGCCACCACGATGGAGTGATGATAGGTGCCCGGAATGGTGACCATGATCTCCTGCATGAGGGGCTGCTCGAGGCTGATGAACTCCATGAGCCTGAAGCGCGTGGAGTAGCCGAACACGGTCTCGAGCACGGGACTCAGGGAGAAGAAGAGAATGAGCGTCAGAAGAGAGTTGATGCACACAGCCGTGAACAGCATGGGCATCTCATTCAGGGCCGTGCCTTCAAGGAAGGTCGCGCCCACGAGAAGGAAGCTCTCGCCGAGGATGAGCGGAATGAGGTTCCACACGGCGTCCTGACGGCTCATGGCCGATACCACAAGCCAGGTGGTCAGCATGGCCGAGAGAAAATGAAAGAGGCCGAGAGACACGCCGAGATGCAGGTTCACCGCCGTAAAAAGCGAGAGCAGAAGGCCCATGGTCACATAGCGGCGGGCCGCGAAAACCATAGCCACAAAGCCGCAGGCGCCGGCCATGGGAAAGGCGACACTGAAGGCGCCGGCCAGCGTGGAGCTCTCGATGAGCGCGCCCAGCGCGTAGACGCCGCGGGCGGCCAGGGTCGTGAAGGCCACCACGATGCTGATGAGATAGAGATCCTTGTTGCGGATGGACGATCCCGGACGTCCGCTCGGGGACAGGAAAAAGCCCAGGGAAATGAAAAGCGAGAGGATGAGGAGCCCGAGGGAGCGCTGCCAGTCGAGCGGCATGGCCGTGGTCTGATACAGGGCCTGGAGCTTAATCTGCTGCTCGCGGCTCACCCGGTCGCCGCGGCGCACGATGAGCTCGCCCTTCTGTATCTGGTAGTAGACGGGCTCGACCTTGTCCATGACCTGGCTCGCGCGCCGCTGCGTGGCCTCGCGGTTCAGGGTCAGCGTGGCCGGCAGGGAAGCGGAGAGAAGCACATTCACGGCCCTGCGCGCGTTGTGGGAAAGTTCCTGCTCACCGCGGGCCAGGGTCGAAATTTCCGTCAGGAAGGACTGCACGTCCGGAAGCACGGTCACATCAGGACGCAGAACCTCCTGGCCCGTGTCCAGATTGCGGATGATGACGCCGCTCCTGCCCACGCGGGCCGTGCGGATATCGCCCACAAGGCCTTCGGACATGCGTTCGCGCAGGAGGGGAAGCAGTTTGTGGAGCACGAATTTCTGGGTCGTGGGAACGCCGAGCTCCGGCAGAATCTCGCGGGCGAGCTCAGGGCCGATCTCGCTCGAAAAGAGCACGCTCGGATCCTCGCGCCCGTTCTTCGGCGGCGCGCCGTTGAGCTCGCGCATGAGGTCGATTAAACGCGTCTCGAAGGCGATATAGGGCTCGAGACTCAGATCATAGACCGAGGGCTGCAGGAGCATGACCTGCTTGCGCCGCGCAGCCGTGGCCTGGGCGTCCTCTACGAGGAGGTACCGGTCCGCGACGACATTGGACTCGGCCACCTGCCCCGCCACATACAGTCTGTGGCCCGTATCGAAATTGAATCCCGAGAAAAGCGACACAGCCAGAAGAACGCACGCGAAGACGGCGCAGCCGCGCCCGCATCCGAGATGCGCCCTGATGGCCCGGCTTATGGCCAGGAAACAGGGTCTCGCGTTAGTGATCTTCTGCTGCTGCATCATAAGCGTGGACTATGGCCCCGACGAGAGGATGGCGGACAACGTCTCCCTTCGAGAAACGGTGGAAGGCGATGCCTGGCACGCCGCGCAGAATCTTCAGCGCCTGCACAAGCCCTGACTGGGCATGATTGAAGCCGCCGGGGAACTGGGGCAGATCTATCTGCGTCACGTCGCCGGTGATAACCATGCGCGAGCCGAAGCCCATGCGGGTCAGAAACATCTTCATCTGTTCCTGGGTGGTGTTCTGGGCCTCGTCCAGGATGATGAACGCATCATTGAGGGTGCGGCCGCGCATAAAAGCGAGCGGGGCCACCTCGATGGCCCCCGCCTCCATCATGGAGGCCACGCGGGCCGCGGGCAGCATGTCGTTCAGGGCGTCGTAGAGCGGGCGCAGATAGGGGTTCACCTTTTCCGTAAGATCGCCCGGCAGGAAACCGAGCTTCTCGCCGGCCTCCACAGCCGGACGGGTAAGGACAATGCGCTTCACCTGGTGCTGGGCGAACATGGAAAGGGCCATGGCCACGGCGAGATAGGTCTTGCCCGTACCGGCCGGTCCCACGGCGAATACCATGGCACAGCGCCGGAGCGCGTCGAGATAGGCCTTCTGGGCCACGTTGCGTGCCGTAACCGTCTTCCTCGGGGTATGAATGAAGACCGCGTCGCGGTAGACTTCCGAAAGGACGACACCGGGATCACTGCGGACCATCTCATAGGCCCGCGCGATATCTTCCTGGGTCACATTCACGCCACTCTTGAAGAGCCCGTAGAGCTGCAGAAAAACATTGCAGAGCGCCTGCCGGACGCGGAGATCCGGGGTGTCGACCAGAACCTTCGCCCCCCGGCTCGCGATGTGCGCGCCGCTGGCCGAAGCAAGGAGATGCAGGTGGGCATTGTTGGGTCCGAACAGCTGGTTGGCGACCATGGGATCGTCAAATTCTACCAGTTCGGCCGTGCTGTTTTCTTCTGACATACCCTTCACTTAATGAAAAACGTGGTTAGTGTCCATGAAAAATAACCCGGATGCGGCCCCTGCTGGTTGTTATTTAAAGTATCCCTTTAAGATGTTTTTTTCCTTACTGACGGGACGCCGTGCCCTGCCGTTTCGTTTTCGTCTTGCTAAACACCCGCGTATGACGTAATGAAATCCCTCCCTGAAGCAGGATAAAAGCCCCCGGCGCGCGTGCCGCGCCCCCTGTTGTTTTCACGTATTCACGGCTTTCCTTCCGGGCGTTTCTTTCCTTTTCCAAATCACTCTTAACATGAGGTTTGCATGTCCGCACTGTCTTTCAGTCCATCCAAGCCCAGACGGGTCATTTCCTGTCCTGTCATGCCTCTCCGCGATGTGGTCATCTTTCCGCACGCCATCGTGCCGCTTCTCGTGGGGCGCGAAAGCTCCATCCGGGCTGTCGAGTCCGCCTTTACCGCCAAAGGCCCCAAGCTCATCTTCATGGTCACCCAGAAAGACAGCAGCCAGGAAGAAATCCACGGGAGCGACGGACTCTTCAGCATGGGCTGCGTCTGCCAGGTCCTGCAGCTTCTGCACCTGCCCGACGGCAATGTGAAAGCCGTAGTGGAAGGACTTTACCGGGCGACTTTCTCGGACTACGCCCTTGACGGCGACTATCCCTCTGTCGTGGTCACCCCGGCCGAAGACGTGATGGGCGACCAGCAGAGCTTCACCGCTGCCGCCAACCTCCTCTCTTCCGAGCTTCAGACCTATATCAAATCCGGCAGGGGTGCCCTCAACCAGGACGCTTCCCAGCCTCTTGAATCCATCAGGGACGCTTCCGCGCTCTGCGACTCCGTCATGGCCCGCGTCAACGTGCCCTTCCCGCGCAAGCAGGAGATCCTCGAAATCCTGGATGTCGCGAAGCGCATGGAGGAGGTCTTCGTCTGCCTCCACGGTGAGAATTCCCTCGCGACCATCGAGCAGCGCATCAAGACCCGCGTGCGCGAGGCCATGGAAAAAAGCCAGCGCGACTACTACCTCAACGAACAGCTCAAGGCCATTAACAAGGAACTGGGACGCGAAGAGGATCCCATGCGCGAGCTCGACCGCATTCTTGAAGAGCTCAAGAAGCGCGACATGCCCCAGAAGGTCAAGGACAAGGTCGAAAGCGAAATCCGCAAGCTGCGCATCATGACCCCCCAGGCAGCCGAGTACACCATCGTGCGCGGCTACGTGGACTGGATCATGGATCTGCCCTGGAACAGCCTCAAGGACGTCGATATCGACATCGAAAAGGCCCGCAGGATCCTCGACGCCAACCATTACGGCCTCGAGAAACCCAAGGAACGCATCCTTGAGTACCTCGCCGTGCAGAAGCTCTCCGGCGGCCTCCACGGCCCCATCCTCTGCCTTGTCGGCCCGCCAGGCGTTGGCAAGACCTCACTCGCCAAGTCCGTGGCCCTGGCCACCGGACGCGACTACCTGCGCCTCTCCCTCGGCGGCGTGCGCGATGAGGCCGAAATCAGGGGCCACCGCCGTACCTACATCGGAGCCCTGCCCGGCAAGATCATCCAGTCCCTGAAGCGCGTGAAGTACAATAATCCCCTGCTCTGCCTTGACGAGGTGGACAAGATGACCAGCGACTACCGCGGCGATCCCGCGGCTGCCCTGCTGGAAGTCCTCGACCCCGAGCAGAACAACGCCTTCATGGATCACTACCTTGATCTCGATTACGACCTCAGCAAGGTCTTCTTCATCACCACGGCCAACTCCCTGGAGGACATCCCCGCCCCCCTGCTCGACCGCATGGAGATCATCGAGCTACACAGCTACCTCGAGACAGAGAAATATCACATCGCCAAGAATTTCCTTATTCCCCGTCAGATTAAGGAAAACGGCCTGAAGGATTCCAATATCAAGTTCACGGATAACGCCATCATCTCCATTATCCGCGACTACACCGGGGAGGCCGGCGTCCGCAACCTCGAGCGCCGCATCGCCAAGATCTGCCGCAAGGTTGCCGTGAAGCTCCTGGAATCCAAACATCTCGACAAACGCATCATTATTACCTGCCAGACTCTGCCTACCTATCTTGGTCAGCAGATCTACCGCCACGACAAGCCCGAGACTACGTCGACCGTCGGCGTCTGCAACGGTCTCGCCTGGACCAGCAGCGGCGGCGAGCTCCTCCTCGTGGAAACTTCCATCATGCCCGGCACCGGACAGGTGGTCACCACGGGCAAGCTCGGCGAGGTCATGCAGGAATCTGCCAAGGCGGCACTCAGCTACGTGCGCGCCCACTCCGAACTGCTCGGCCTGGCTGACGACTTCCATAAGAAGATCGACATCCACGTGCACGTGCCGGACGGCGCCACCCCGAAGGACGGCCCCTCAGCCGGCATCACCATCGCCACGGCCATCACCAGTGCCCTCCTGGGGATCCCGGTGCGCAACGATATCGCCATGACCGGCGAAATCTCCCTGCGCGGCCGCGTGCTGCCCATCGGAGGCCTCCGTGAAAAGCTGCTCGGCGCCAAACGCGCCGGTGTCTACACCGTCATCGTCCCCAAGGACAATGAGCGGGACATCAAGGAAGTGCCTGCCGAGGTGGTCAAGGGCATGAACATCATCTACGTGGAACACGTTACTGATGTCCTGCCCCTCGCCCTCAACGCTACGAAAGACCAGATCTTTTCGGGACGCGGGATGAAGCCCCTCACCGAGAAGCTGCGCGCCGGTTTTGCTGAAAAGCCGGCCGCCCAGGCCCAGTAGCCAAAAAAGACAACAGAAAACTGTTCCCCGTCCCTGGCGATGAAGGTGACCCCTTTATCGTCAGGGGCGGGGATAGTTTTTTCAGACACCAGCGATGAATGACGAACTACGGTTTTCTCGCAGATGTACGTCCCGTTGATTATATCCGGATCGGCGTCACCGGTTTCCTGCACCCCCCGAGGGTGACTCCGGTGTCCCCCTTCTCCATATTCCTGAACTAGGAGTACACGGTCTGCCTCGGGTCTATCCGGTCCGGAAGACATTTACACATCAATCTGGGCTTTATTCTTCACGAACCTCTGTGTCTTGTAGCCGGCATCAACATGCCGGACGGTTCATATATCGCGGGAGTCCGCAGGAAGTCGCCCTTTTCCCTGCCCTCTACTTTTATAATGCACGCCCCCTGACTTTCTTGGTCTGAAGATGGATGCCATGATAACCATGCATAAAAAGGAGTCTCTTACATTTCAGTCAATGACAGGAAGTCAGGTTTCATGACCTGCTTCGTCCGCCCCCGCATCCCGAAATTATCCCACACCCCAAAGAATTTCATTAAAAAAGCAGAAACTTCTCGGTCTGAGCCGGCCACATAGAAAAAAACTTCACCACCGGGGACTTACTCTTCATTAAAAAATCTGCATCGATCTTTTTGATGTACAGAGTCCTGTCGACGCAGCAGCCAACGCCATAACGGATCACCAGTCTCATCAGCTGACGGCCATCGATGAGGACGTACGACAAAAGCGAAAGGGAACCCCGAATGCAAATAGGAGTAGCCAGCCCTCATACTCAGGACGTTTTTAGAATAAAAAAATCCCCCCGGACCGTCAGGAACCGGGAGGATTGTCATCATATACGGGATGAAAGGAACTAACCGCCGAGCTTCTTCTTCAGGAGGTCGTTAACCACGGCGGGGTTGGCCTTGCCCTTTGTGGCACGCATGACCTGCCCCACGAAGAAGCCCATCAGCTTCTTCTTGCCGCCTTTGTACGATTCGACTTCCTTGGGATTGGCGGCGATGACCTGATCCACGGCGCTGTCGATAACGCCGGTATCGGACACCTGAGTAAGGCCCTTCTTCTCCACGTACGCCTTGGGCATCTCGCCGGTGGCCATGAGGTCAGGGAAGATGTCGTTGGCGATCTTGGAGCTGATGAGGCCCTTCTCAACGATATTCACGAGCTCGGCCAGAGCCTCGGGCTTCATGGCGCAGTCGGTGAGCTTCTCATTTTTGGCGTTGAGTTCGCGCTTCATGGGGCCGATGATGAAGTTGGCCACCTTGCGCGGGTTCGCGGCCTTCGCTGCCGTCTCGAAGAAGTCGGCCATGGGACGGCTCTCCACGAGCATGGCGGCCTCGTCATCGGGAAGCTTCGTCATTTCGATGAAGCGCTTCATGCGGTGCGAGGGGAGCTCGGGGAGCTCAGCCTGCCAGGCGGCGAGCTGCTCATCGGAAATGACGACGGGAAGCTGGTCGGGATCCGGGAAGTACCGGTAGTCATGCGCCTCTTCCTTGCCGCGCATGCCGCTGGTCACGTTCTTGTCCGCGTCGTAGAGACGGGTTTCCTGGATGACCGTGCCGCCGTCGTCGAGAACGTCGGACTGGCGGGCGATCTCGTAATCGATGGCCCGGGCCACGTTATGGAAGGAGTTCACGTTCTTGAGCTCGGCGCGGGTGCCAAGCTTTGTCTCGCCCACGGGGCGGATGGACACGTTGGCGTCACAGCGGAAGTTCCCCTCCTCCATGTTGCCGTCGCACACATCGAGGTAGGTGACGATGCCGTAGAGTTCCTTCAGGAAGGCCACGACCTCCTCGGAGGAACGCATGTCAGGCTCGGTCACCACTTCCACGAGGGGCGTGCCCGCGCGGTTCAGGTCGCAGAAGCTGCGGTTCTCGGCTGCGGAATGGATGTTTTTGCCGGCGTCATTCTCCATATGGATACGGGTGATGCCGATCTTCTTCGGACCGTTCTGGGTTTCGATTTCCAGCCAGCCGTGCTCGCAGATGGGCAGGTCGAACTGGGAAATCTGGTAACCGGACGGGAGATCCGGATAAAAGTAGTTCTTGCGGGCGAAAACGGAGCTCTGGTTGATGTGGCAGTGCGTGGCCAGACCCACCAGGGTGGCGTAATGCACGGCCTGGGCATTGACCCTGGGCAGGGCCCCGGGCATGCCGGCACAGACCTCGCAGGTATTGGTGTTCGGCGCTTGGCCGAAAGTATTCGGACAGGAGCAGAACAGCTTGGACTTGGTCGAAAGCTGAACATGCACCTCGAGGCCGATGACGGCTTCATAATCAGGCATGATCCAAAACTCCTGGGGGGCGGCTTTGTAAGCCGCACGGTGAAAGTGAACGCGCCGGGAACCGCGGAAGCGGCCCCGGCCTGAAACGCGTGCGAAAAATTCCGGCGGTTATATTAACGGCTCGCGAGCTGGGCGTCAAAGTATTTGCCGACGCCATAGCTGCGGCGCCTGAAGAAACGCTCGGGCGCGGGGCCGACAATCTGCATCTCGGGATTCTTTCTGAGCACGTCCTGGGCGATATGCATCTCCTGGGTGCAGCCGGTCGAGAAGGTGGAATCCTTGCCAATCCATTTCTGGGGCACGTCACGGCCGAGAAGCGCGAAGCCTTTCTCGATGTCCTCGGCTGTCTGGAAGCGCCAGACTGTGATGTAGCCGCTTCTCTGGACGCGCTCCCACATGAACATGAGGTCGTCGCCGTCCATGCCTTCCACGAAATGTTCGGCCGGGTTGATGATGTAGGCCTCGGGCATGCGCTTTCTGAGATCGCCGACAAAGGCGTTGACGAGGCTCGTGGCCGTCTTCGTCTCGCCGGGAATGGAGCCGATGACGCAGCTGTAAAAGACAACGGGGCGGTTCTTCGCGCGGGCCTCGCGCATCTCCTCGATGATAGCGTCGGAAAGCGCGTTGATTTCGGCCTCGGAGAACTTGCGCTCCGCGGGATCGTGGGGGCGGAAGCGGACATCAAAGCCGTCCCTGTCTTCCCAGAAGCAGAGAATGTCGCGGGTGAAGGACACGCTGGTATCGATAAGGCGGAAGCGCTTGCGCCAGCCATGGGCGATAACGAGATCAGACTCCTTCCAGGCTCTCGAGAAGGTCACGCTGACGCGGGCCAGATTGAGGCGCTCGCGAGTGCCGTCACTGATGACCACGAGGCGCCACTCGCGCAGGGCCTTCAGGAGGTCGTTCTTGGAGATGGAGGGATTCGTGATCACGTGGGCGCCCCGGAGGGCCTCGCGCAGGTCGTCGTTTTCCTGGACGTCCTGCATGGTCGGCGAATGGAAGTAAAAGCCCTCCTTCACGGCGTAAATAACCTTCAGGCCGTGCGCTGTGAAGAAATGGGCGAGGCTGAGATCGTAGAGCGTGCCGCCGTCCGCGTCGGAGAGGAGAAGGATGGTGGATCCGGGCCTGCCGAGCACATCGAGCGCGGAGCCGAGAGCTTCCATTTTGTTCTCCGCTTCCGCGAAGTGCCGGCGCAGTTCCTCCCCTGAGGGGAAGTTTTCGGACCAGGCGCGCACGTTGGCCATGAGGCTCGCGTATCTCGCGAGGACGAGCAGATGGAGATGCCTGTTCATATCCCGGATGGTCTTCATACCGGGGAAGCACTCGGCCGGAAGATACTGGAGCTCGCGCGTCACCGTGTCGGAGGAAAGCGTGCGCTTATGCCTCGCGATGGCCTCAGCCCTGCGCTCCACCCAGGGATCAAAGGGGCCGTTCAGGGCGGTGACGTACGCGACAAGGCGCTTTACCACGCGGGAGGGAATAACATTGTGCGAGCTCACGTAACGGTCGAAGCGGTAGCGGCAGAAGCCGCGTATGCGCTCCCGCTCGGACTCGGGGTACGGCATCGTATCCAGGATGGACATGACCATGCGCCAGGCGCGCTCGTACTGGTGCTTCAGATTGTCGGAGAGCGTATCCTGGCAGAGGTCGAAGAAAGTGGTGTCGCGGCAGGGAAGGAAGGGCTGATCGTGCTCGAGATGCACCATGAAGCGGAGCTGCTCGCGGCTCGCCGTGATTTGCGGGTTCATGGAATGGAGGAGATTGTTGTCGAGCAGGCAGTTGAAGAGCCAGGCGTCAAAGCCGGCGTCGCTGCTGCGGGTGCGCAGGTCTCTGAGGCGCGTCACGGATACGTTCATAAATGCGGGAATCCTTTATCTGTCGTGGAGTGTCAGGGAAAAAAGCTATGACTGGGTATTTTCCCTGTGGCGGACGGGGTCAGCCAGAATGAAGCTGCGGGTCCTCAGGCGCTCGAGGAAGGAGATGCCCCTGCCCTTGAAGAGGACGGCATCGGCTATGCTCTGCACCTCGAGGATGTCATGGGTCTGCATGAGCTGGCCTTCCTGGCCGTCCACGGTGAGGTAGCTCTCCGTGGTGCCGGGCTTGAGCTCAAAGCGGAAGATGGTGGCGCAGGGAAAAACCATGGGGGGGATAGTGTTGAGGAAGGGGCAGATGGGCACGAAGGCCACGCCCCTGATCTCGGGGGAAAGGAGCGGACCGCCTGCGCCGACGGAATAGCCGGAGCTGCCGATGGGGGTGCTCAGAAGGAAACCGTCGGCGCGGACCGAGCCCATGAGTTCGTTATTGACGAAAATATCGGCGCAGACAAGCCTCGCCATGGCCGCGCGGGAGAGCACGACGTCGTTGACGGCGAAGCCTTTCCCCACCACGTGGCCGTAGCGCGTAAGCTGCCAGGCGAGGGCCGTGGTGCGGCGGCAGTAGTCCGTGTCGAGCACTTCCTCAAGGCCTTTTTCCCAGTCCTCGGGCTCGATGTCGGAGAGAAAGCCAACGCGGCCGAAATTGATGCACACGAGCGGGATCTCCAGGCCCACAACCTTTCTCGCGACGCCGAGTATGGTACCGTCGCCGCCGAGCACGACAATGAGATCCACCGGCGGGGTGAGATACGGAGCGAGCTCGAGCCCCGCGAAAAGCATCTGCACATGGGAGCCCCTTTTCCTGAGCCACTCGCAGATGGTTTTCCCGAGAGCCGCGGCTGCGGCCACGCGGGCCTTGACGACAACAAGGATATTTCTGACCGGTTTTTCGCTCATGTCTCCCTCCCTATACCGCCCGGCGTGCGCGGGCAAGCGGAAAGAACGGAAGTATCTTCCGCCTGCGCGGCGGTTGACGCACGGCACTCCTGCCTTATCGTTAGCATGAGGCGCATTTCTTGAAAAGCGCTTCTCTTTGCTTTATCTTTTCACTTTGAAATAAAACCTCAACCATACGTTCTTTTTGAACCGGAGGACCGGAAATGGCTTTCCAGCTGCAGTATAAGGACGACAGTCCCGACATCATAGCCGATCGCGCGAGGATGGGTACGGAAGTACGTGAAAGCTTTTTCGATCTCTATTCCGAAGACCTGAAGGAAGCCTCGAAGGTACTGGCCCTGGCCTTTGCCGGGGAGCGGCGCGTCTTTCTGTGCGGCACGGGATCGTGCTACGCGGTGGCGGCCCTTCTGCAGGGACGCTTCATCAACCCGCCGCAGGCCGCGCGCGGCCCCCTGCCCGCGGCCCTGCTCTCGGCCCGGCCCATGGGGAATCCCGATCCTCTGGCCGAAGCCGGCGGAACCCGCATTTTCGCGCGCCAGATCGAAGCCTTCGGCGGCGACGGCGACGTGCTCGTTCTCTTCACGCCCGACGGCAACGGCTCCTCCCTCGTGGAGGCCGCGCGCACGGCGAGGGAACAGGGCATGTTCACGCTCGGCGTGAGCGGGGGCGACGGAGGCCGGCTCGCCGACGGCGACCTTCTGGACATCGAACTGAGAGTCCCGAGCATTGAGGAAAGCCTCGTCCTCGAGATGCAGACAGCCATCGCCTGCCTCCTCAGCGAAGTCACTGACTACTATTTATATACAAAACCCGAGATCCTGAAGGAGATACTCGACAGGGGAGTATCCGGACCGCAGGACGAAAACGCAGGAGAATAGTCATGCCCATGTACGAATACCGCTGCAACAAATGCGGCGAAATCTTTGAAGAACTGGTGTCGAGCGACGACGAGAAGGTCCCCTGCCCCAAGTGCGGCAGCACGGAGACGGAAAAGCTTCTGAGCGCCTGCGCCTCGCACACGAAGGGCGGAGCCGTCTCCACCACCTCCGTCACGAGCGCCAACGGCAGCAGCGGATGCTCCGGATGCTCCGGCGGCAGCTGCGCCTCCTGCGGCGGCTGCGCTCACTAGGCGGTCTGACGGCATGTCCAAACTCGTCATCGCCACCCGCGGAAGCCAGCTTGCCCTCTGGCAGGCCAGGCATGTCCGTGACTGCCTTATGGCCCTGGAACCGGGCCTTGAAATAGAGCTCAGCATCATCAAAACCCGCGGCGACAAGATTCTTGACGTGCCCCTGGCCCAGGTCGGGGGAAAGGGTCTCTTCGTCAAGGAAATCGAGGAAGCCCTCCTCGATAAAAGCGCCGACCTCGCCGTGCACAGCATCAAGGACGTCCCCATGGTGCTGCCGGACAGCCTCGTTTTAGGGTGCGTCCCGAAGCGCGAGGTTTTCACGGACTGCCTGTGCTCCGAGAAATATGCCTCTCCTGACGAGCTCCCGAAGGGAGCCCGCGTGGGCACAAGCAGCCTTCGCCGCCAGTCCCAGCTTCTGGCCATGCGCCCCGACCTTGAGATTATCAGCCTCAGGGGCAACGTGGACACGCGCCTTAAAAGGCTCAGGGAAGGCAGGTTCGACGCCATTCTGCTGGCTTCCGCCGGCCTCGTGCGTCTCGGCCTCTCTGCCACGCACATGACGCCCCTCGATCCGGAGAAGTTTGTCCCGGCTGTCGGCCAGGGTGCTCTCGGCATCGAGTGCCGCAGGGATGACGAACGCGTGCTCGGGCTCGTCAAAAGGCTCGAGGACTACGAGACGCGCGTCTGCGTGGAGGCCGAGCGCGGCTTTCTCACCGGTCTCGACGGCGGCTGCCAGGTGCCCATCGGCGCCCACGCCAGGCTTGACGGGGACACGGTGAGCCTTGACGGCCTCGTGGCCGAGGTTGATGGCAGCCGGATCTTCCGCGACCAGCTCTCCGGCCCCGCGGACAGGGCCCGGGAAGTGGGCCTCACCCTCGCTGACACCCTCAAAAAGGCGGGCGCGGGGAAAATCCTCGAGCGCCTCTACGGGTCGGGAGCGGCAGCGCCCGGAAAATAAAAACGACAGGCGGGTCAGCCCGCCTTTTTTTCACCAGGAACAGCAATCAGCGCACGGATGCCATGGCAACTATAGATCCTCTCCCTTCTTCCAAGCTTCACGCCACCTACGATCCCGCCCTCATTCCCGCGGACGACAGCACCGGAATACGTCCGGCTCCCATGGAGGGGCGCACGCCCATCCAGGACAGGGCCATGAAGGCCCTCGACGTGGCCCTGAACATCAGAAGCTGCGGCTTCAACGTCTACCTCGCGGGCGACTCCTATCTCGGGCGCCAGTACATGCTCACCCAGTACCTGAGGCCCGTGGCCAGGAAAGCCGCCACGCCGCCGGATCTCGTCTACGTCTACAACTTCCAGACCCCGGACAGCCCGGCGCTCATCTCGCTTCCCGCGGGACAGGGACGCCGCTTCCGCCAGGCCATGGAGGAATGCGTCAGGGACATTGACCGGGACATGGACCGGCGCCTCGCGGGCCAGCGCTTCTCGAAACAGCGTGAGAAGCTTCTGACCGACTACCAGGTCGAGCGCACCCAGCTCATCCACCGCATGAACAACGTGGCCGAGCACAAGGGCTTCAGCCTCGACATCGACGAGTCCGGAAACATGACGCTCTACCCGCTCGTGAAGGGGCGCCGCGTGTCCCAGGACGACTTCGAGAGTCTTGACGCGGGTATCCGCATCGCCCTGAAGCACAGGGGAGAGGCTGTGGCGCAGCATATGTCCGGCCTCGTGCACGCCCTCACAAAGATGGAAGAGGGATACGTGAACCAGGAGAAGGTTCTCGAGAAAGCGGCCATGAGCGCCGTGCTCGACGCCGTGCTCGAGCCTTTGCGCAAGCGCATGGAGAAGATCACGGACAGCGCCGCGCTCTCCCGCTTCTTCCAGGATCTCAGGGAGGACATCCTCAAAAATACGGATTCCTTCATCGGCAGGCAGGCCGATCCCCAGCCCCAGACGGACGGACGCCAGGATCCCGGGCAGCCGCAGCCCGCGAGGGACACGGTGCGCTCCCGCTACAGGGTCAACGTCTTCGTGGACAACGCCGAAACGAAGGGCGCGCCCATTGTCATAGAGGATCACCCCACTACGGCCAACCTCCTGGGCTGCATCGAGCGCGAAAGCGAGCTCGGCACCCTGGTCACGGACTTCACCCTCATCAAGTCCGGCAGCATCCACCGCGCCAACGGCGGGTTCCTCGTCCTGCACATGGACGATCTCATGCAGCACCCGGCTGCCTGGGAGGGCCTCATGCGCGCCCTCAAGGCCAGCGCCGCGAGGCTCGAGGACAACCCCGACATCCCGGACACGGCCGTGCGCACCAAGGGCCTGAGGCCCCTGCCCGTGCCCCTCGATCTCAAGGTCATCCTCATCGGCGACGAGTACCTCTACGAGGGCCTGCTCGATTCCGACGACCGCTTCGCCAAGCTCTTCCGCGTCAAGGCGGAGATGAGCGACCGCATGCCGCGCAACGCGGCGGGCGTGCGCTACTATCTCGGCAGCATCAGCCGCATCATCAGCCAGGAGCACATGCAGCCTTTTGACCGCACGGCGCTCGCCTGGCTCATCGACCTCGGATCCCACATCTGCGAGGATCAGAAGAGGCTCTCGCTCAAGTTCCCCATCATGCGCGAGTTCATGATCGAAGCCTCGGCGCTCGCCAGGATGAAGGGCGAGGAGAAGGTGACCGGCGCCCTCCTCGAGGAAGCCTATTCCGCGAGGAAGTACCGCACGAGCCTCATCGAGGATCTTTACATGGAGGAATACGACCGCGACACCATCAAGGTCGAAACCTCCGGCCAGGCCATAGGCCAGGTCAACGGCCTCGCCGTGACCACCTACGGCAACTTCGAGTTCGGCCTGCCCCACCGCATTTCCTGCACCGTGGGCGTAGGTCACGACGGCGTCATCGACCTCGAGCGCGAGGCGGATCTCGGCGGCCCCATCCACACCAAGGCAATGATGATCCTCGTGAGCTACCTCACGGGCATGTTCGCGAGCCGCAAGCCGCTCATGTTCTCTGCCTCCCTCTTCTTCGAGCAGTCCTACGCCGGCATTGAGGGCGACTCCGCCTCAGGCGCCGAACTCGCGGCCCTGCTCTCGGCCCTCGCCGAGGTGCCGGTGCGCCTCGATCTCGCCTTTACCGGCGCGGTGAGCCATTCCGGCCAGATTATGGCCGTGGGCGGCGTGACCCAGAAGATCGAGGGCTTCTTCAAGGTCTGCCAGCACCAGCGCCTCACCGGCACCCAGGGCGTCATCATCCCCGCCGACAATATCGACGAGCTCATGCTCTCCCCGGCCATCCTGAAGGCCGTCGATGAAAAGCAGTTCTTCATCTACCCCGTGAGCCGCATCGAGGACGCGGTCCAGCTCCTCACCGGCATGCAGGCAGGCCGGCGCCGCAAGGACGGCACCTTCACCAGGGGCTCCCTCTACGAGCTCGTGGACACGCGCCTCGAGCGCCTTGGCGAGTACGGGGAACACGCGTTCCGCCGACGCAAATAAGAAAGCCCCGCTCCCGGGGCCTCCCTTTTCCTTCCCAGAGCCCTTCCGCTCCGGGATTTTTCGTTCCGCGTTTTCTCAAAGGAGAATGCACTGTGTCTTACTGCGCTATCCCTATGGTTCCCGGTCCCACATCCGTGCACCCCGACGTTCTTGCCGCCATGCACGCGGACTTTCCCTCCGCTGATACCGAGCCGGCATTCATCCCTCTCTACCACGAAACGTCAAGGCAGCTCGCCCGCCTCATGGGCACGAAGAACGATGTGGTCATCATGAGCGGCGAAGGCATGCTGGCCCTCTGGGGAGCCATGAAGAGCTGCCTCAGGCCCGGGGATCCCGTGCTCTGCGTGGGGACCGGCCTTTTTGGCGACGGCAACGCTGACATGGCGCGGGCCCTGGGCTGCAGGGTTGAGCTCGTGAGCCAGCCCTACGACACGGTCATTGACGACGCGACGCTTGAGCGCGTGGAGGACGCGGCGAAGCGCCTCCATCCCGTAATGATAACCGCCGTGCACGGCGAGACACCCTCGGGCACCCTCAATCCCCTGGCCGCGCTGGGAAAGCTCAAAAAAGATCTGGGCATTCCCCTCTTCTACGTGGACGCCGTGTCTTCTCTCGGCGGATGCCCCGTGGAGGCTGACAAATGGAACATCGACCTCCTCCTCGGCGGATCCCAGAAATGCCTTTCCTGTCCGCCTTCCATGTGCATGGTCGGCGTGAGCCCGGCAGCCTGGGAACGTATCAGGGATGTGAACTATCAGGGCTATGACGCTCTCCTGCCCTTCATGGACGCCGAAAAGAAGGGCCTCTTCCCCTATACCCCCAACTGGCACGGCGTGAGTGCCCTCAGCGCGGGGTGCAGCGCACTCCTGAAGGAAGGGCTGAAAAAAGTCTTCGCCCGCCACGAAAAGTGCGCAGAGATGTGCCGCAAAGGGCTTACGTCCCTTGGCATCCGTCTCTACCCCAAAAGCGAAGAGGCCTGCGCCCCGACCGTCACCGCGGCCCTCGTGCCGGACGGTATGACGTGGAAGGAATGGGACAGCCGTCTGCGCGCCAGCGGCCTCGTCTGCGGCGGCGACTACGGCTGCCTCGCTGGGAAGGTCTTCCGGCTCGGGCACATGGGCACCCAGGCGCAGCCCTGTCTTGTCGAAGAAGCTCTTAAAGTCATAGCTGGCGCCCTCGGGCGGTAAGGGGGAATACCTGTGAAAGCAGAAATCATTTCCGTGGGTACCGAGCTTCTGCTCGGGCATACCGTCAACACGGACGCGGCCTTCATTGCGAGGGAACTGGCCGCGCTCGGCATCGACCTCATGAATGTGGAAACCGTGGGCGACAACCCCGGCCGTCTCAGGGAAGTGCTCGAAACGGCCCTTTCCCGGAGCGACCTCGTCATCACCTCCGGAGGACTCGGCCCCACACTCGACGATCTCACAAAAAAGACCATAGCCGACACGCTGGGCCTCCCCCTCGTGGAGGATCAGGACAGCCTCGCGAGGCTGAAGGAATACTTCGGCACAAGGCCCATGCGCGACAACCAGCTTGTCCAGGCCCTGCTTCCCAAGGGAGCCACAGCCCTCAAAAATACCGTGGGCACCGCGCCCGGGTGCTTTGTGGCCGCGGGAAAGGAAAAGTTCGTCATGATGCTCCCCGGTCCCCCGCGCGAGCTCAACCCCATGTTCCTGAACGAGGCCGTGCCGCTCCTTGAGAAGCACACGGGCGCGGCTTTCGCCACCTATATGCTGCGCACCTTCAACCAGAGCGAGGGCGACGCGGCGCTGAAGCTCGGGGACCTCTGCACGCAGGCCAATCCCACTGTTGCCACCTACCTCGGGGCGCACAACGAGATGTTCGTGCGCGTCACGGCCAAGGGAAAGGACAAAGCGTCCGCCAGGAAGCTGGCCCTGCCCGTGGTGGAGAAGGTGAAAAATCTCCTCGGTGACGTCATCTACGGCGTCAACGTGGAGAGCCTCGAGGAAGTGGTCGTGCACGAGCTCGCGGAGCGCCACGAGGAAGTGGCCACGGCCGAGTCCTGCACGGGCGGCCTGCTCGCCAAGCGCATCACTGATATCCCCGGCTCGAGCGCTGTCTTCCGCACGGGCCTCGTGACTTACGCCAACGCCACCAAGACGCGTCTTCTGGGCGTACCAGAAGACATGCTCAGAGAACACGGCGCCGTAAGCGAGGAAGTGGCCCGCTGCATGGCGGAGGAGGCGCGGGCACGGGCCGGCGCCGACTACGGCATCGGCATCACGGGCATAGCCGGCCCCGATGGCGGCACGGCGGAAAAGCCCCTCGGCCTTGTCTGGATCGCCCTCGCGACGAAGGAAAAGACCTATGTGAAGCGGCTTCTGCCCAAAGGCCGCTACCCGGGGCGCGGCCCCACGCGCCAGAAAAGCGCGGGCACGGCTCTCGACATGCTGCGCCGCTATCTCGAAGGAAAACCCGTCACGGACTGATATACTTCGTATCCATACGCGGCGGAAACACGGACTTTCCGCCGCGTATGGCACTGGTACAAAAAAAGCTCTTTTCCCCGGCACTCCTTGCATAATTCAGACTGATTGATTAAACAGTCTGAAAAAGAAACATTTTTCAGAGCGGGTATGCCATGAATCATAAGCGCACGGCCGGAAAGGCCGATCAGTCAGGGGAAACGGAAGAAGCCGGCAGCGAAAACGGCCCCATCGAAGGGGTATCCGGCACAAAAGAACAGCGTCCGACCAGGAAGGCCGCCCTGCTCCAGGCGGCAAAGGAACTTTTTGGCGAGTACGGCTACGCTGAGACCACGTTCAAGAAAATCTCGGAAAGAGCCGGCGTGGCTCTCGGCCTCCTCACGCATCATTACGGCAACAAGGAAAAACTTTTTCTCGCCTGCGGGCTGGACGTCCTGAACCGCTTTCAGGAAAAGCTCGAGGCGGCCACGGAAGCCGCTCCCGACGGATTTTCGGCGGTCATGGCCTTCTGCCGCACGTATCTCGAGTATTCCGTGGATCCCACCAGCAACTGGCTCGTGCTGGTGCGCTGCTCCCCCTACTCGGACATGAAGACGTCCGAAGAGCGGGACATCATGACCAGGAAGTTCCTGGAGATCCACCGCATCATCATCTCCGCCCTGGAGAGGGGCGTGGCCGATGGCAGCGTCCTCGCAGCGGATCCCCACACTACGGCCATGGTCATCATCTCGGTCATGGTCGGCGCCAACAGAACCCGGGTGCTCACGCCCTATGACAGCGGCAATCTCTACGGGGAAACCCTGAAGTTTATCGCGAGAGCCATCGCCCCGGATCTTTCCTGCAGAAAATAAAAAAGTTCATCCGGTTTTCCGGACGGCCCCCCGGCTGTGCGGTGGCACTGTCAGGGGGCCTTCGTTTCTCCGGGCTTCCCGCGGCACGGAATTTTACCTGCAGGCCTGCCAGACAGGGATCGCGCCCCCGGGGCCGGTTTCGTCACCGGACCGGGGCAGGCGCTGTATCTGCCGGATGCCCGGCGCCGGACTCCTTTCCGTCCCGGCCTGCCCGCGGAGAGGGCCCGTCCTGCCTCCTGCGCAGCTGAGCCCCTGATGGGCAACAGTAAAAAATCATAGTACCGCAGGTCATTTTTCTGACATGACGCTATACCGGACGCCCGGGCTGCGCAGCTCTTTTGTACAGGGCATTCACTTCCGGCTCCCGATCCTCACAGAGCGGCCGTGCTTCCCTGCCGTAGGAGGCGGGGATCCGCATAGCGGACGCGGCCCGGTGAAGACCAGCGCCGCCATAGGAAGGAAAAGCCGTCTTCTTGACGCTCCGGAACCGCTGTACTAAATTTACCAAAGTCGGAAGTGCGTGATCGGCCGTTTTCTGACAGGCCGTACGCCCTCGCGGCAAACTTTATGCGGAGCGTCGTATGAAATCCAGATTCCCGACCATATGCTGTACCGCCCTTCTCGCGGTGGCTCTCGCCCTGCCCGGCTGCGCAAGCCGCTATGGCAGCCCGATGACCAAGGTGAACTACTATCCCCAGTGCTACAGGCCGGTCCAGCAGCTCAGGGAAGACGAAAACACGGTGGCGCGCTCGACAGCGGCCGGCGCCATAACGGGAGGCCTTCTCGGCGCCATTGTCGGCGGCCTGGCCTCCGGCGATGTCAAAGGCGCCGTGGCCGGCGCGGCTGTAGGCGCTACGGCTGGCGGCGTGGCCGGCAATATCTACGGCAAGAAACAGCAGCGCACGCACGATCAGCAGCTCCTGGCCGAGTACAACCGCCAGCTTGGCGCGGAATCCGCGGCCATGGACCGTCAGACGGCAGCCGCCAATGTGGCCATCCAGTGTTACAATCAGGCCTTTGACCGCCTGGTGGCCGACTACAAGGCCGGCAGAATCACCAAAGACGAGCTCAAGGATCACTACGCCGAAATCAGAAGCGGCCTTCAGGAGACGTCCTATGTCCTGAACCAGCGCTACGACAGCATGGTGAAGAAGGACGCCGAGTACCAGAGGGTTCTTGATACGGAATATAAGGAAGCCACGCCCGAGCAGGCAGGCCCCGTCACGGTCCAGACCCCGCCCCAGGTCCAGACCCGCCGCACAGCCTCCAACTGGAAACGGAGCGTCAGAAACGTGAAGCAGACCCACGATAAGGCCGTAAAGCAGAGCGAAAACAACGACGCCACGATCGCTAGCCTCGTGGATCAGGCTGCCAGAGTGTAGTTTTCCTCAAAAATACGCGTAAAAACGCCGGAATCTCATCGGATTCCGGCGTTTTTTTCGGTATGGGGGCCGTGGAAAGCCGTTTGCCGGCAGAACCATGAGCGTGTATGATCCATGACCGCAAGCGCGCCGCGGAGCGCCGGAAAGGCACCCGGCCGCGGAGGTATCCGATGAGCATTCTTCTCACCACCAGCAGACGCAACGACATGCGCCCCCTGGCCTTCCAGGGCATGCTGGCCACCAACTGCTACGATCAGCTGAGCTCCCTGCTCAAAAGGCACGGGGACTTTCTCGCCGCGCACGGCATGCCGGACGCGGGATCGTTTCTGGCCGAACCGGTCCACGATCCCAGGAGCGGATCCATAGACTGGTACACAAACCTCGGCGGCGAAGCCAGAAAGCTCTCCGAGCTTTCGGAAGAGGAACAGCGCGGGGTCAGCGCCACTCTGGCGCGCTACGGCAGCGCAGTCCGCGCCCTGCTCGAAAGCCAGTCCGAACCGGGCCGCAGCGGCATCCCCGCCGCCGGCACGGAACTTCTGCGCCTCGCTTTCCAGCACCCTTCGGCCCTGGACGACATTTATCTCATTGACGGAAAGCCCGTGCTCATCAACTGGGGCTTTCATCCTGGCGCAGCCGGAGCGGCACCCGAGGACATCATGCGCCTCGGGCTCGTGCGCGAGACGCCGGCCGCCCAGCCCGAACCCGCGGCAGCGGTTCCGCCCGTTCCCCCCGCGGGGCCCGCAGCCGCCGCGGCGCGGCCTGCCATGACGGGATGCCTCGGCTGGCTCCTGCCCCTTCTCCTCGGCCTGCTCCTGCTCTGGCTCCTTCTGGCAGCCCTGGGCTGGCTCCCCTCGCCCCTGCCCGCATCCTGCTTCCGTCAGGACTCGCCGGACACGAAGGCGGAGGATATGCGCCGTGACGCGCTGCAAAGCCGCGAGCAGCAGCTTCTCTCTGATCTCAGGGACCGCGCTGCGCAGTGCAAACCCGCGCCAAAGGAAGATCTGCACGCCGAGCGCGAGGCCGTCATTCCTCCGGAGCCGCCCGCAGTGAAGCCCGAAGAGCCCAAACAGCCGGAGAAGGAAGAGCCCAAACAGGAAGAACCTTTCTTTGGCGCGGCTCCTGTCGTGCCCGAGGAACCTAAGGCCGAAAAGCCGAAGCAGGAAAAGCCGAAGCCCGAGGTAAAGACCGAGCCGAAGCCCGCTCCCCAGCCGAAGGCCGAACCCAAGCCCGTTCCGAAGCCGGAGCCCACCCCCGCTCCCACGCCGAAGCCGAAGCACAACGATCCCATGAACATTCCCCCGGAGGCAGCGAAGAACAACGACGTGTCCTTCCTGGAAGGATGCTGGACGTCCGTCACCAACCTCTTCAACAACTCCGGAGAGCCCATCGTGGGCGAATACTGCTTCAACAAGCGCGGACAGGGACGGCGCTTCATCCGCGAAAAGAACGGCAAACGCTGCTCCGGAGCCGTAACGGCCAGATTCAACGGAGGCGGCGGCAACCTTGCCATCGACTCCGCCGAAGCCCACTGCCCGGACGGAACCACCTACGTGCCCCAGCAGGTCCAGTGCCGCGGCACTGGCACCAGCACGAAGTGCGACGGCCAGGAACTCGGCGGCAGAAGAAACCGCTGGGACGCCGGCTTCCGCCGCAAGTAACGGCGTAATTTGAGTAAAGCCGTAATTCCGGAAGGCATATGAAGCTCTGCACCAGCCCATGGTGCAGAAGGCCCGCCTCACAGAGCCCCCTGGGATATAATCATCCCAGGGGGCTTTCCGTTATAGAGGAATTCTTCAGCAGATGGGGAGGAGGATGGCCGATATAGGCCGCCGATGCGTCACTTGGCCGCACCCCCACACTGATGAACAGGGAGAGGGCGTTATCGCGTGTCGTCCTGCCTGAAACCGGGCCGCAGGGCCGGGCGGGAAAAGAAAAAAATACTTTTCAGAGCGTCTTTTCCAGATTTTGGAAGAGAGGTCTGTTCTCCTGAACCGAGGAATACGGGCACCGGAAGATCCCTTCCGCGTAAATTTTGTGAAATCCCCCCGTTGGGGCTATACTGCCCGCGGTGCGGTGTCCAGGGAAAGAAGCTTTTCATAGAGTCATCGTACACACCCCGTATTCCCGGAGGCAGACTTGAGTATCCGGATAGCTACCAGCAGCCGCAACAGCATGCGGGCACTGACATATCAGAGCGTGGCCGCAGTGGACCGCTACGCGCTCATCGCATCCTTCCTCTCCCGCCACAGAGATATTTTTCAGAAATACGGAGTAACAGCTCCCCTGTCCTTCCTGGCTGAACCCGTCATTGACGAGAGAAGCGGCCTCATCGACTGGTACGCCGAAGGAACGGGTCCCGCGAAAAAGCTCATGGACATGACGGAAGCGGAGCAGAAGCCACTTAAAGCGCAGCTTCATGCTTTCGCGGATGCTCTCAGCGCCTGCCTCACGGAAGACACCCAGAAGAAGGACAGGGCCCCCTTCGAGCTGACGCGCCTCGCGCTGAACCATCCCTCGTCCACGGACGATCTCTTTGCCGTGGACGGCCGCCCCGTGCTCATCAACTGGGGCTTCGCGCCTTCGGCCCTGGGACAGGCCCCGGAAGACATCATGCGCATGGGGCAGGGAGCCGTGCCGGCTTCCGCCCCGCTTCCGGAAACGCCACGCCCCACACGGACTGCGGTTCAGGCCGCGCCTCTGGCGGCTCCAGCCGGGCAGAAGGCAGCCACCCCCCGCCCGGCGTGGTTCCCCGGATGCCTTCTGCCGCTCCTGCTGGCGATTTTCCTGCTCTGGCTTCTCCTCTCAGCCCTCGGATGGCTCCCCTCGCCCCTGCCGGCTTCCTGCTTCAAAAAGCTGCCGGCTGACACGGCCTCCGAGAGGATGCGCGCTGATAAGCTCCTGAACGACAGGGAGAGACTCCTCGACGAGCTCTCAAAACGGGCTGCCCTGTGCCGCCCGGCTGTCAGTGAGACGAAACCCGAGCCCGAGCGGCAGGCCGTCATCCCGAAAATGGAGGAAAAGCCCGCGCCGGAACCTGAAGCAAAGCCTGAAGAAAAAGCCGAAACGCCCTTCTTCGGCAGTGATGTGCAGCCTGAGAAGGACACGGAAGCGAAAAAGGACGAGGAGCTCAAAATCCCGGACAGCGCTGCGGACAACAAGGATATGAGCTTCCTGAAGGGCTGCTGGCGCTCGGAAACCGATCTCGTGAATGACACCGGCGAGAAAATCGTCGGCGAGTACTGCTTCGACTCCCGGGGAAAAGGCACCCGCACCATCTACGAGAAAAACGGGGACAAGTGCACGGGCTCGGCCACGGCGCGCTTCAGCGGAAAGAGTCTGGACATCGGGGCTGATTACGCAAAATGCAGCAGGGGCCGCCGCTACGTGCCGCAGGAAATTCAGTGTACAGGAAGCGGCGATACCACCCAGTGCAAGGGGCGCGAAATCACCCAGGACAAAAAAGGCAACACCTGGGGCGCCACATTCAGGCACAAGTAGCCCCTTCCGTCTTGTCAAACGCGTCAGGCAATTTTAGAAAAAACGAAACTTCCGGAGATATACACCATGGCAGACGAAACGAAAGAAAACGCCCCTGCGGACGGAGGCACCGGCCGCCCCGCGCAGAGCACGGCCGCTGCGGCTCTTCCCTGGTATAAAAGGCCCCTTTTCTGGTCCATCGTACTTCTCGCCCTCATCGGGCTCATCCTGGCCCTGCTCATGCACCAGAAATGGCTCCGCGAACAGGAAATCGCGGCTGAGCAGGAGAAAGCGCTCCAGGCCCTGAAGCAGAAAAACGACGAACAGGAAGCCTATCTCAATCAGCTGAGGAATCTCCTCCAGAAAGATCCCTGCGCCATAGAGCCCGGTCTTTCCGGTATCACGCCGCCCGAAGGCAGCGCCCTCCCCACCCTGCAGGACAGGAGCGGCACGGGATCTCCGTCTGCCTCCGGACCCGCTCCCGCGGCTCCCCAGGAAAAGGCCCAGGGTGCGGAATCCCCGGTTACCCCGGCTCCGGAGCAGGCGAAGGCTCCGGCAGAAGAAAAAGCCGGCCAGTCCCAGGCGAAGCCCGGCTCCCTCGCGGCCCTCATGGAACAGGACACAGTTCTCATTCTGGCCCTGCAGGACAGGGGCGTCAGCATGGGCAGCGGCTTCTTTATCGCGAAGGATACCATCCTGACCAACGCCCATGTCGTGGGCGCGGCCAGCCAGGCCGTCTTCATCAACAAGAAAATCGGCCAGGTGCGCAACGCCACGGTTCTCCTGCGCACGCAGGAACAGGGCCTCGACTTCGCCGTGCTGAAGACGGATCCCATGGACGTGACGCCGCTCAAAATCAGCACGCAGACCGTGGAACGCACGACAAAGGTGAGCGCCTGGGGCTACCCCGGCATGGTCGCCAACTCGGATCCGAAGTTCCTGAAGCTCCTTCACGGCGACGCGTCTTCGGCGCCCGAAGTCGTGTACACGGAAGGTACGGTGAGCGTCATCCTCGACCGCAGGCCGCCCATCATCGTGCATTCGGCCACGGTCTCGCAGGGCAACAGCGGCGGCCCGCTTGTCAACGAGAAGGGTACGGTCGTGGGCATCAACACCATGATCCAGCTCGACAACCAGTCTTACCGTCAGTCGTCCCTCGCCATCAGCTCACCGACCATCACCGCCTTTCTGAAGGCCAATAACGTCCCCTTCGAGGCGGACGACAGCAAATAATCCCATCACGCGCGCCCTCGGAAAGGAGGGCCGGGAGAAGAGATGAAATTCCCTGAATACAAACAGATAGTCAACCTTATCCCCGGCGGCTGCCCGCAGTTCCTCGATTTCAGGCTGGACGCGGACAGCATGAAGAGGGAAATGCGCTCCTTCCGCGAGGAAACCGCGGACAAGAGCCAGGGCGGCCTCTATGAGCACTACCTCCGCTGCCTCGTGGAGGACGATCCAGAGGAGCGTCCCGGCGAGCTCGTGGACATGCGCGAGTCCAGGGGAACCCGCCCCGCCGGATCCCCGAGGCCGAAAAGCTTCGCCTCCGATTACGAAGTCTCCCTGCAGGAGAGCCTCGAATGCTTCAAAGGCGAGTGGATGCCCCTGCCCTTCCTGCGCATCACGGGCCAGAACTGGCCCGACGGGAAAAGCATGGTCGAGCGCGGTCCGTCCAACTGGGCGCGCGGCATGTGCGTGCCCCTGGAGGACGAGCCCGGCGTCTGGCACCTCGTCATCATGTTCGACACCAAGATCGAGGAAAAGCCCGGGGACAAGGACGGACGCTATTTCGCGCTCTCCCAGGATGATCTCAACGCCGCCTCCGAATTTCTCCTCTCGTGGCACGTGCGCGACATCAGCTGGTTCGTCAACGAAGGCTGGGTCGACGAGTGGATCCGCGAGCGCTATGAGGCCTGGGACAAGACGCGCCGCCACTACGGCGACGAAGACGACACCATGTGTCTGAGGCACCTCGCCTACTACATGGCCTGGCTCGACGCCGCCCGCCGCGCCGTTGGCAGCGTGCGCACCAAGGTGAGCGACTCCAACCGCTCCGACGCCATCAACGTGGACCTCGTGCTTGACATCGGCAACTCCCGCACCACGGGCATTCTCGTGGAAACGCTGTCCGACAAGAAGACTGACCTCAACAACAGCTATCTTCTTGAGCTCAGGGATCTCAGCGACATGAACAAGGTCTACACGGATCCCTTCGAGACCCGTGTGGAATTCGTGGACGTGTCCTTCGGAAATGATCTCTTAAGCCGCCGCTCCGGCCGCCGTACGCCGGCCTTTGCCTGGCCCTCCTGCGTGCGTGTCGGGCCAGAGGCCACGCGCCTCTCCACTTTCGCCACCTGTTCCCAGGGCAATACGGGCATGTCGAGCCCCAAGCGCTACCTGTGGGACGAGAAGGAATGGATCCAGAGCTGGCGCTACAATACGCACGGCGGAAGCGAACCCATGGTGACGCGCGGCCTCTTTCCCCGTCAGCTCAACGAATTCGGCACGCCCCTCTTCTGCTTCGAGGGACGCGACCGCAGCCGCTATCTGACCACGCCCGCCCTGCGCCAGCAGCCCGCCGAGCCGCTCTTCGGATCCCACTTCACGCGTTCTTCCCTCATGATGTTCATGGTGGGCGAAATCGTCACCCAGGCCCTCGTCAACATCAATTCCCCGGCCAACAGGGCGCGGCGCCAGCTCTCGGACAAACCGAGGCATCTGAGGCGTATCATTTTCACCGTGCCCACGGCCATGCCCGTGGCCGAGCGGCGCATCTTCCAGCGCTGGGTCGAGCTCGCCGTGCGCGTTGTCTGGCGCGGCATGGGCTGGGACACAGGGGAGAACGGACAGGATTTCCATTACCAGCAGCTGCCAAAAATTCTCTGCGAATGGGACGAGGCCAGCTGCTCGCACATGGTGCTCCTCTATAACGAAATCATGGTCAAGCACGTGGGCGACGCGGCCCACTACTTCAGGCTGTACGGCAGGGAACGCAAAACCGAGGACGGCAGCCTGAAGCCCTCCGTGCGCATCGCCTCCATCGACATCGGCGGCGGCACCACGGATCTCTCCATCACCACCCATTTTCTGACGAGCTCGGCCTCCGAGTCCCCGCGCATCAAGCCGCACATGGAGTTCAGGGACGGCTTTAACATCGCCGGCGACGAGGTGGTCCGCGAGGTCATCCGCACGCACGTCATCCCGGCTATTGAGAAGGCGGCCGCTGATCTCGGCCTAGAATCAAGGCTTGTGAAAATAGGACTCTTCGGCCGCTACACGCTGCAGAAGTCCGCGACCCAGCGCACCCGCCAGGCCCAGTTCGTGTGCCAGGTGGCCGTGCCCGTAGCTCTCGGCATTCTCGAGGCCTGCGAGAACATGGACCGCGACGACGGACGCACCTACGTCTGCCGCTTCAGCGACTTTTTCGAGAAGCCGGCTGTCCAGGAAAAGCCGAAGGCCCAGAAAAAAGGTCAGGACGCGGAGACGCCCGGAACGGAGGGCGCCGGCCCCGCCCTCAGTGAAGGGGAGGACAAAACGCAGACCGTGGCCTTTGAGGCAGAGCACAGGTGCCATCTCCCGCAGAAAGGCGTGTTCCACTACATCGACGAGATCATCACCGGCTGCGGCGGCAGGGAAGGCGACTTCAGGGTCATGGACACCCCGGTGCGGTTCTCCCTGCGGGAAATCAACGAGGACATCCGCCGCACCCTTGGCGGCACGCTCTCGAGCCTCTGCGAGATGGTCAAGCTCTACGACTCCGACCTCCTCATCGTCACGGGCAGGCCGAGTTCCTGGAAGGGCGTGCTCCAGACCATTCTGGCCCAGACGCCGCTTTCGGCCGACAGGATCATCCCCATGCGTTCCTACCACGTTGGCAGCTGGTACCCCTGCGCCGACGTGTACGGCTGCATTTCCGACCCCAAGAGCACCGTGGTCGTGGGCGCCATTCTCTGCGCCCTTTCAAGCGGCTATCTCGAGGGAATCAATTTCGATGCCTCAAGCATGCACATGACCTCGACGGCCCGCTACGTGGGCGAGCTCAACATGCAGGGCCAGCTTGAGAAGGCCAGGGTCTGGTTCACGGTGAAGGACGACGGCACGGTGGAGCCCGAGGTCAGGGAGATCACGTACAACAGTCCCATCGTCGTGGGCTACCGCCAGCTCGCTGTAGACCGCTGGCCCGCCTCGCGCTTTTACAAGATTGACGCCGTGAACAAGGGCCAGCTCGGCGGTCCCATCCTCGTCACGCTCAGGCTGAACAAAGACGACGGGCGCCCCGGATCCGGAAACGCCGATGAGGAACAGCAGTCCGAAGGCGAGATTTCCATCCAGGAAGTGAGCCGCCTTGAGGGCGGCGAGAAAATACCCATGCGTCCGTCCGACATGACGGCCACTCTCCAGACCCTGCCCTCGGTGGACGGCGTAGCCGGCTACTGGCTGGATACGGGCATTGTGATCACGGAAGGCTAGGAGAAGAACAATGAGGGATCAAGACAGACAGCTGGCCGGCATGTGCCAGAGCTGGAGCAAAGCGGCTCTCTCGGCCGAGAAATGGCTGCAGGACAACCGCAAGCTCGTGGGCGCCGAATGCGACATGCTGCGCAAGGACATGCGCAGCGCGGCCAGAAGCTTCAGAAAACTCTCTCGCGCCGCTTCGCGCAAGATGTGCGTGGGCGTCTTCGGTCCGAGCCAGGCAGGCAAGAGCTACCTTATCTCCGCCCTGGCCAGAGACCTGAAAGGCGAACTCAGCGCCGACTTCTGCGGCAAAGCCGTGGACTTTATCCGTGAGATCAACCCCGAGGGCGGCAAGGAATCCACCGGACTGGTCACGCGCTTCACCACCACGCCGCCGGAAGGCATCAGCGAACGGCATCCCATCAGGCTCCGTCTCTTTTCCGAGATGGACCTCGTGAAGGTCTTCGCCAACACCTACTATTCGGACTGCGATCACAAGGAAATCCCGGATCAGGAAGCCGTCATCAAACTTCTGCGCGAGCTCGAGCAGAAAGCCGGCCCGGCCGGCGGGGAAATCACCTCCGATGATGTGGAGGACCTCAAGGAATACCTGCAGAAGAACTTCGCCTCCCGGCCCAGGGTGCAGCTCCTCTCGCGCGTCTACTGGGTCAAGGCCATGGAGCTCGCCCCGCGCCTCGCCCTCGCGGACCGCTGCCGTCTTTTCGGCTGCATCTGGGACAACACGCCGGAATTCGACCAGTTCCACCTCAGGCTGGCCACGGCCCTTTCCACGCTCGGTTTCGCGGCCGAGGCCAACTGCCCGCTTGACGCGCTCCTCCCGAGAGAGAAGAGCATCATCGATGTGACGCTCTTAAACAGCGCGGCGCCTGGCGCATCGGAGCAGCTTGAAATCGAGGGTGTCGGCGGCAAGACCGCCACCCTGCCGAGATCCGTGGTCACGGCCCTGACTGCGGAACTCACCATCTACATGCCGGAAAAACCCGAGGAATTCTTTGACTACACCGACCTTCTGGATTTCCCGGGCTACCGCTCCCGCCTCAAGGTCACGGACCTCGCCAAAGAGCTGGGCCGCGCCGGAAGCCTCGAGCAGTTTTTCCTGCGCGGCAAGGTGGCCTATCTCTTCGAGCGCTACTGCGATGAGCAGGAGCTTACGGGCATGCTCCTCTGTATCGGCCCGAGCAACCAGGAAGTGCAGGATCTGCCGGCCGCCATCAACAACTGGATAAGCCTCACCCAGGGAGCGAGCCCAGAGGAACGGCGCGGTCACGAGCCCACACTCTTCTTCATTCTGACCAAGATGGACATGGAGTTCGAGCGCAAGCAGGGCGTCGAGGACGTGAGCAACCGCTGGAACACGAGGCTGCAGTCCTCCCTGACCAACTTCTTCGGTGTCCAGTTCGACTGGCCCGAGAACTGGGACGGCCGTCCCTTCCGCAACATGTACCTCATGCGGAACCCGAACTTCCGCTGCGACGCCATCTTCACCTTCAGTGCTGACGGCACGGAGACGGGCATCCGTCCCGACATGAAGGATTACGTGGAGGAAGTGAAACAGTCCTTCCTGAAGTCCCCCCTGGTCCTGGAACATTTCGAGAATCCGGCCGAGGCCTGGGACGCAGCCATGAAGCTCAATGACGGCGGCATCGACCTTCTGCGCAGGAAGCTCGCCCCCATCTGCGATCCCAACCGCAAGTACAACCAGACTCTGGACCGCGGCACCGCCACGGCACGGCGCATAGCCGGAAGGCTCGCGCCCTACTACCGCAGCGGCGACTCAGAAAAGCTCAGGAAGGAAAAGGAAATCCAGGCCCAGAAGCTCCTCAGGGTGGTCGCCAGTATCATCGAACGCCAGCAGTTCGCGGATCTGCAGAGCCGTCTGCAGATAGACGACTTTACGCTCTATCAGCTGGCTGAGGACTGCGCCGATCAGGCGTCCACGGACGAGTCCGGCGCCGCGGCGCCCGGCACCGTGGTCGGTTCCTCCATCAGCGCGAGCGGCCTCATGGACGACCTTTTCGGGGATGCGGCCCCTGCGCCGGAGCCCAAGGCCACGCCCGCGGCGCCTCTCGACAACGTCGTCCAGCAGGGGCAGGATCAGGCCGAAATATTCTGCCGCAAGGCCATCGAGTACTGGTTCCAGAATATGCGCGACCTCGCCGCCAATCCCGTGCTCCCCGGCCTTTACGCCGTGGATCAGTCGTTTCTCGAGAAGTTTACCGGCGAGATCGCCCAGGCAGCCCGCCATTTTCGGCTCCTCGACTCCATGATCAGCGCCATCCGCGAGCAGAGCGCTTTCAGAAACGTCACCCGTGACGCGGCGGCCTGGCGCATGGCGAGCGAGGCAACCTGCCGCATCAACAGCTTCGTGGCCTGGCTCGGCCATGACGCGAGGCTCGGCCAGAAAACGCAGATCATATTCAAGGGCGCGCCCGTGGAACTCTTCACCCCGCCCGTGCTCAGCTTTGGCGAAGACGGCGAGCCCATCGTGCCGGAACAGCCTTCCCAGTTCGACCGCGCGTATTACATTGACTGGATGAAGGCCTTCTTCGACTGCGCTGTCGCCGGCGCCGCCGATCTCGGCCCCGACGAGGATCCCGTCCAGAACAAAATGCTGGGCGACATCCTCGCCCAGCTTGATCCCAGCAGGATCTGAGACCGTATCTTCATCCGCGGACAGGATCCCCCGGTTCCTTTCCCCGGAAATTCTTCATCTTTTACTTTAAAAAGAGGTTGGCGCCCCATGGCGCCCTTATCCGCCATATGAAAGCTTGCATCAGACAGGACGCGTCCCGCAGCCGCGGCTCAGCCATCATCGCCGTGGACGGGGCGGCCCCTTTCGAGGGGAATCCCTCCTACATCATCGAAAGTTCAGACGGCCTCTACCTGACGCCGACAGGCTGGGCCAGTGTAAAAACGCCCATTACCGCGGCTGACGGCGACTACATCTACTCGCGCGGCGACGGCACCCTGAACATCAGCATAGGCCCTGACGTTCTCAACAAACTGGACAGTCTCTCCGCCTACCGCATCTCTGTGAACGGCGAAGCTCCCGTGTCCCTGCGCGTCCCCGAGGAACTGAGTCTCGGACTCATGCAGGAAGCGAGCGGCGTAGCGGGCGATATCCCGAAGGCCGCGCCCGAGCCGAAGCCTGAGCCCCAGCCCGCGCCGGAGCCCGAACCTGAACCGGAGCCTGAGCCCGAACCGGCTCCCGCGCAGGAAGAGCCCGTTCCCGATTTGAACCTCGGCACCGAAGTGCCGGAGAAAAAGCGCTCCCTGCTCGTCCCCATCATCGCCGTCCTCGTTCTGCTCGGGCTCGCGGGAGCAGCGGCCTGGTATTTCCTGGGACGCGGGGAGAAGACCGCCGAGGCCCCCGTCCCCGCCCAGAACGAAACACAGCCCGCCCAGAACGCAACAATTCCCGTCCAGAGCGGAACCGAACCTCCGGCCGCAGAAAAGCCGGCTGCCGAACCGCCGGCTGAAGAGGCGAAGCCCGGCGCTTCCGGAGCGGACACGGCTCCCGCAGAAAACGCGCCCTTCCTCTCAAGGGCGCGCGGCATGCTGAAGAAGGGCGTCGCGCCCGAGGAGGCGCTCAGGGAAGCCAAAGCCATGCGCACGGAGAAAGCGTCCTCTGACGACAATGACGGCGCCTTCCTCCTGCTCGAGGACGCGGCCGGCAACGGCAATGCCGAGGCCATGTACCTCTACGCGCAGTTCTACGATCCCACCTGTACCAGACCGCGGGGCACCATCGAGCCCGACATGGCCCAGGCCCACGACTGGTATAAAAAAGCCCTGGACGCGGGCTATTCCGGCGCGGCTCAGGATCTCGAAAGGCTGAAGGCCGCCGTTGCCGAAAAGGCGGAGAGCGGCGATGCCGAAGCCGGCCGCCTGCTCAGGGCCTGGTAACAACATACGATCCAAGGAAGGATTACCGTCATGCGACGTTTCATGCTGCTTCTGCTCTTTATAGCCTCCTTCTGCCTCGCCGCAGGGGAAGCTTCTGCCGCGCCGCTTCTGCAGCCAGGGAAAAAAACACTGTACCAGCGGGTGGTGAGCCATCCTGAAGCAAAGCTTTACGCAAGTCCCGACGAGAAAAGCGAAGTCGTAAACCGGGGACTCAAGCCGTTCACCGTGCTCTACGTGTACGAGCGCGGCCAGGGAAGGCTCAGTGTGGGCGTGGACACGCACCAGCCCCAGGGATGGATTAAGGAGGATCTCACCACCGCCTGGAATCAGTCCCTCACCCTTCTCTTCACGCCCCGCACGGGCCGCGATCCCGTGCTCTTCTACAAAAGCGTCGACGATCTGAAAAAGCTCTGCTCGTCTGACAACATGTCAGCCCAGATCACCGAACTTGAGGGAAAGGCCGCCAGAGGCGAATCCGATCCCCGTATTGTGGCCGCAGAGCCCGGCAACGCGGCTGTCTCAGCCAAACGCTTTTACCTCATGCCCATCCTGGGCGCCCCGGAAGAACCCTTTGACGGCACCAAATTCCTGCACGTGGCCTCCATCGACCCAGGCAAGGCAGGAAAGAAAAAGGACGGTAACGCGGCCGGCGCAGCCGGCAGGGACAACGGCGCGCCCAAGACCGGCATCGCCATTGTCATAGACACGAGCATTTCCATGAATCCCTACATCCAGCAGTGCCGCAACGTCATCAAGACCATCTACGACTCTCTGGAAAAGGAAAAAATGAATGACAACGTGGGCTTCGCCATCGTGGCCTTCCGCTCGAGCACGGCGGCCACTCCGAAGCTCGAGTATACCTCGAAGGTCATCAGCGACTTCACCACGGTGAAAAACCGTAAGGAACTCGAGACAAACCTGGCCGCGCTCCGCGAAGCCCCCGTGTCGAGCCACGACTTCAACGAGGATTCCCTGGCCGGCGTCTACCAGGCTGTCGAGCCCTTAAGCTGGGAAAACTACGACTCCCGCCTCATCATTCTGCTCACCGACGCCGGCCCCCTGCAGCAGACCGACCGCTACGCCAGCGTGCGCATGGGTCCCCAGGAAGTGGGCGACTTCGCCCGCCAGAAAGGCATCTGGGTCATCGCCCTGCACATCAAAACGCCCGCGGGCAAGAATAACCACGACTACGCCGAAGCCGCCTACAGGGCCCTCAGCAAGAGTCCTGACGGCCGCTCCAACTATCAGGCCATCAACGCCCCCGATCCCCAGACCGGCTCCCGCTACTTCGCGGCCGTGGCCAAATCCATCGCCGGCAGCATGGTTCAGATGGTGCGCTCCACGTCCGAGGGTAAACTCATGACCAGGCCCGATGGGGAGGAAAAGAAGAAGAATGACACTCCCGAAACCGAGGCCGCGGATCTCGGCGCCCGCCTCGGCTACGCCATGCAGCTTGACTACCTGGGCAGGAAGAACCAGAGTGTCTCGCCCGAGGTGGTGGACTCCTGGATAGCCGACATGGATCTGCGCCAGCTCGAGCAGAAGAAGCTCGTGCCCGCCGTGGAAGTGGCCGTGCTCGTGACCAAGAACCAGCTCAGCGATCTGCATGACCAGCTGCAGACCATCATCGACAACGCCGAGCGCACCAAGAAGACGGACTCCAACGACTTCTTCCAGGGTATTCTCTCTGCCTCCACGCGCATGTCCCGCGATCCCAGCATGCCGACCCAGGGCAAGACCCTGGCCCAGCTCGGCGTGCTCTCCGAGTTCCTGGACGGGCTCCCCTACAAGAGCGAAGTCCAGCATCTCACGGAAGAGGACTGGTACCGCAAGAGCGTGGGCGAACAGACGGCCTTCATCAACCGCCTGAAGTCCAAGATCGCCCGCTACGAGGAATACGACCGCGACCGCGCCAACTGGGAAAGCTTCGGCATGTCCAACGCCGGGGACTGGGTCTACCGCGTCCCCCTGAGCATGCTTCCCTGACCTGAACCGCGCCATCCCCGCCCGGGCAGCAGGCCCCGGCGGGGATTTTTCTCTCACCCCCGGCCGCCCGCGCGCCCCGGGACAAAGGACCCCTTATGGCTCAGCCAGTCTTCGATCTGCAGAACATCTACAAAACACGCCCGGGCTCGGAAAATTACCGCCTGGAAATCCGGCAGTTCCGCGTTTTCAGGGGCGAGACCATCGCCCTCATCGGCCCTTCCGGATGCGGCAAGAGCACAGCGCTTGATCTCCTTTCCTGCGCTCTCAGGCCCAACATTCTCAGGGACAGAAGCCAGCAGCGCTTCATCTTCCAGCCCGCTCCGGACGTTACGCGCGATGTCTTAAGCTGCTGGCTCAACGGCGGCCCGAACGCCCTCGCCGGAGTACGGATGCGCTATCTCGGCTACGTTCTGCAGACAGGCGGCCTCCTGCCCTTCCTCAATGCCGTGGACAACATCATGCTCGCCTCCAAGGTGCTCAACGTGGTGCACGAGAGGGCGAAGGCCATTGCCTCCATCTGCAGCCGCCTCGGCATAACGCCGCTCCTGCGCAAGTTTCCCTCAGCCCTCTCCGTGGGCGAGCGCCAGCGCGTGGCCATCGCCCGCGCCCTGGCCCACAAACCCACGGTCATTCTCGCGGACGAGCCCACAGCTGCCCTCGATCCCACGCACGCGAGCCTCGTGATGAAGCTCTTTCTCGAAATAGCCCGCGATGAGGGCAGTACCTTCATTGTCGTAAGTCACGACCAGCGCCTCGTAAGCGAGCTCGGCTTCACGCTCGTGCCCGTCACCGTTCTGTCCGGAGTGAACAGCGTCACGGCCTCAATCAGCTACGGAGGAGCGTCATGCTGATCCGCGAATGCTTCCAGATGTTCTGCCTCGCCACGGCCGACTACCGCCGCGAACGCCTTCTCTCCCTCTGCTCCATACTGGGGCTCGCCGCCGTGCTCGCCCCCCTGCTCGTCCTCTACGGTGTCAAATTCGGCGTGGTGACCACCATGGTCTCGCGCATGCGCTCTGATCCGCTCACGCTCGAGCTCTCCCCCGTCTCGAGCGGCCATTTCACCCAGGACTTCTTCACCTCATTACGGCAGGAACCCGGCGTCGCCTTCGTCCTTCCCCGGACGCGTTCCATCGCAGCCACCATGCAGCTCTCGAACACGGACGGAAACGGCACGCGCCGCACCGTTGTCTGCTCCATGGAGCCTACGGCCGCAGGCGATCCCCTCCTCGCGCGTTATGGGTGCGAGGCTCCGGCCATTGCCCTCCAGGAAGGAAAGCAGACCTCCCCTGACAGCGGAACAAAACCCGCCCCGGATGGAGAAACCAGGAGCTCCCTCATGGAAAGGCTTGGGGCCGTTCTCCTTCCGGAAGCCCATGCTCAGCCGGCGGAAGAGGCGCAGAAAACCCCGGCGGCGCAGAAGAAGCCTGAGGCCGCGAAACACGCTCCTCTCCGGAACGCCGGTGCGCAGAAGCATGAAGCGCACGCCGGAACAAAGGCCGGAAGCACACGCGTGAATCCCGCTGTCCCGGACGGCAGAAACCATTCTGCCGGGCAGAACCGGGCAAAGGCAGCGCCGGAAGACGCGCCTCTCCCAGCAGTCTCCCCCCTCGCCCTGCCCCTGGAAAACCAGAAGCCGGCAGCAGGCCCTGACAGTAAGGCGGCTGAGAGAGAAAAAGCCGGAGCTGCGGAAGACACGCAGGCGCCCGCCGCGAAGGATGCAAACCGCGAAGCCGCTGATACAAAGCCAGGGGTGCAGGCCGGGGCGGCACTGAAGGAAGCGCCGGCGCAGGAAACCCCGGGCCCCGCGCTTCATGCCGGGGAAAAGACCGCCGCGGACGCGGACACGCTGGCTCCCGGAGCGAAGCAGGCCTCTCACGGCCTGATGCCCAGGGGGGCGGCGGGAAAGGAACCGGCTCCCCTCACGGGCGGCCTTGGTGAAAACGACGCCACACTCCGCCTTTCCGGGGTCGTCCTTTCCGAGGAAGCCGCCGCCAGGCTTCACGTGAAGAAGGGCGATACGGTCATCGGCCGCGTGGAGCGCGCCAACCGGGGCAAAATCTCGGCAGCCAGGGTAAAGCTCGTCGTGACAGGCGTCCTGCCCCTGGCAGCCCAGCAGAAGGCCATGGCCTACATTCCCCTGCCGCTTCTCGAAGCCACGGAAGACTTCCGTGACGGACGCGCGGTACCTGAGCTCGGCACCGAAAACGGCTGGACCGGCGAGCCAAGGCCGGAGGGCGAGCGCGTCTATCCGGGGTTCAGGCTTTACGTGAAGGATCTCGGCGACGTGCTTACCCTGCGCGCACGCCTTGCCGCGAAGGGCGTGGACACATACACGCACGCCGAGGAAATCGCCCAGATCGAGAGCCTCGAAAAGGCCCTCAACGCCGTCTTCCTGGCCATCTGCGCCGCGGCGGCCCTCGGCTTCTTCGCCTCCACGGCGAGCAGCGCCATGGCCAGCGTGAAGCGCAAGGAACGCACCCTGGGCCTTCTCGAGCTCACGGGCTTTTCCACCGGCTCGCTCATGCTCTTCCCCCTCATTCAGGTGGAGCTCACCGCCTTCTTCGGCACGCTCCTGGCCTCAGGCGCCTATCTGGGCTTCTCCTGGCTTATCAACCATCTCTTCGCCTCGTCCCTGCAGGGACTCGAGAGCGTGTGCCTGCTCCTGCCGCGCCACTTCGGCATGGCCCTGGCCTGTGCCATGGGACTCTCCTTCCTGGCTGCCTTCGGGCCGGCCCTGAAGAGCACGCGCATCCAGCCCTCCGAGGTCATACGCGATGTGTAGCGAAGGGAAAAAACCGGACTGAAATACCGGCTGCCACCGGACAGGCCCATTCCTGTCCTTTCGTTTTTTCCCTTTCCCTTCCGCATTTCTCTCACTGATGTATATTATGAGAAAGCCACGAAGACAGATATCCGAGGTTGTCACGCGATGTTTTTAAAAAGCTTTACCACAGGCAAAACACGAATGGCGGCGCTCACCCTCACACTCGCCCTTGGCGCGGGCCTTCTCGCGGGGCCCCTGGCAGGGGAAGCCGTCGCGGGGCTCACCCCGAAAGGCCAGACCTCGAAGGCCGACGCCATGAACCCGGAGAGCGACGCCGCGGACATCATCCTGCCCATGCCGGGCGGCGTGACCATGGCCTTCCGCGCCGTGGCCGTGGACGCCAACGGCTTTCTCTGGGACAAGACGGTCAGGCCCGGCACGAGCGATGCGGCCGATAGCCGGGGCTTCTACGACGGCCGCTACACTACCGGTATTTCAGCGCCCTTTTCTGCCGCCGACGTTCCGGCAAGCTGGAAAAAAGGCACGCCCCCGGACAGTAAATTCTTCTACCTCATCGCAAAATACGAGGTAACCCGCCTGCAGTGGCGCGCCGTCATGGACGAAAACGCGGACACGAAGACCCCGAAACCTGATGATGCCCTGCCCGTCACGGACATCACCTGGTTCGACGCCGTGAATTTCACGCAACGCTGGACGGACTGGCTTCTCAAAAACAGCCCTGATGCCCTGCCGTCCTTCAAGGGCGACACACGCAATACGGCCTTCGTGCGCCTGCCTACGGAAGTGGAGTGGGAATACGCGGCCAGGGGCGGACAGAACGTGCCGAGCCAGACTTTCCGCGATGACTTCTTCCCCATGGCTGACGGCACGCAGATACGCGATTACGCCGTCTATCAGGTCGAGAAAACGTCCCACGGCGCCGAAAACATCGCGAAGGTGGGCTCCCGCCGTCCCAACCCCCTGGGGCTTTACGACACAGCCGGCAACGCGGCAGAGATGACCATCGACATGTTCCGTTTCTCCGTGGGCGGCAGGCTCCTCGGATCAGCAGGCGGCTTCGTGCGCAAGGGCGGCTCCTTCCTGTCAGGCGTTGAGGAGATCACTCCCGGCCGGCGCGAGGAAATTCCCTTCTTCCAGAAAAATGGCGCCTTCAAATCCAGGGATCTCGGTTTCAGGCCTGTCATTTCCGGCATCAACACGCCTGGTGGCAGCAGGCCATCCGAACTCCTCGCCGAATACAAAAAGGCCGGGACCACGGACGCCCAGTCCGCCCCGCAGTCAGGCCAGCGCGTCACTCCGGCCGCGGCGTCCACGCCCGAGGCTGAACTCGACAGGCTCATTGCCGATGCCCAGAACGAAGGTATCCGCAAAAACCTGCTCGCCCTGAAATCTTCCATCAAGGAACGCAGCATCATTCAGGAACGCGGCCGCCAGGCCGAGATCATCGCCCGGCTCACGTCCTGCGTCTCCTACCTCGAGTCCCTGCGCAACTACAATTTCCGCCTGAATATGGTCGCGTACCTCGAGCAGCAGATAAAAAACAACACCACCATGGGAGAAAAAGAAAGGGAAAGACTGGCGAAGACGCAGCACCATACCCTGGAAACGGTACAGGAGACCTCGAAGAAAACTCTGGCCTCATACCGCGCGACCCTGGAAGATATCGCCGACGCGCCAGACGATCTGGTTGACAGATCTCTGAAATCGCTTGCCTCCGACTACGGGAAAGGCAAGGATATGTTCAGCCAGCGTTCTCTGAACAACCTGATGATCATCAGGGAGCACTGCAGTCTGCTCCGCCAGCACAGGAAACTCACGGACAGTGACATTCAGGCTGATATCAAAAAATCGGACAAGCTCTTAGACTGAGAGGAAGCAACATGGCAGATAAACCCCGTATCGGATGGATTGGCACAGGCGTCATGGGACACAGCATGGCCGGGCACCTCATCGAAGCAGGCTACAGCCTCACCGTCTTCAACCGTACGCCCTCAAAATGCCAGTCTCTGGTGGAAAAGGGCGCTGCTCCGGCCGGTTCTCCCCGCGAGGTCGGCGAAAAGTCAGATGTCGTCTTCACCATGGTGGGCTATCCCGCTGACGTGGAATCCGTGACCATAGGTCCCAACGGATGCCTGGATGGCATGAAAGCAGGATCCATCCTGTGTGACATGACAACCTCGAGCCCGACCCTTGCAGGGAAAATCGCGAACCGCGCAGCCGTGAGCGGCGTCATCTCCCTGGATGCCCCTGTGACAGGCGGCGACGTAGGCGCGATGAACGCGACCCTGTCCATCTTCGTCGGCGGCAGCGATGAGGGCTACGCCCGCATCCTTCCCCTGCTTCAGATCATGGGACAGAAAATCCTGCACTGCGGCAGATCCGGCATGGGCCAGCAGGCCAAACTGGCAAACCAGATCGCCATTGCCAGCGTCATGTTCAGCGTCTGCGAATCCCTGATCTACGCCCAGCAGGCGGGCCTCGACGTACGCAAGTGGCATGAACTTGTTTCCGTGGGCGCGGCAGGCAGCGTGGCCATGAAGACGCTCGGATCCCGCATCATGGACGGCGATTTCCGCCCCGGTTTCTTCATCGATCACTTCGTCAAGGATCTCGGCCTTGTTCTCGAGGAATGCCGCCGCATGCACCTCGTCCTGCCCGGCGCCACCCTGGCCGAACAGTTTTACCGCAGCATGCAGGCCAAGGGCCACGGCAGGGAAGGCACGCAGGCCCTGGTGCGCGCCCTGGCGGAATTCTCCGGCAAGGTGTGGACGCCTCTTATCGGCGGCTAAAACACGTCCTTTTATTAATATCCCATCCCGGCGGGTAAGACCCGCCGGGATATTTTTTCCCGCGGCTTGCCAAAAGCTCTTCTGTCTGTTTTTCTGGACGCATGCGTTATACACGACAGCAGCTCCTCAGCACTCTTTCCCGGCTCGTTCCGGCCGAAGCGCGTGAAATCGGAAAGCGCGCCGGCCTGCTTGGCCTCTCTGTCTGCCTGCCTCTCTGCATGTACGGCGACGCGGCGGACTGCTGGTTCACGGGAGGCGAGACGGGCGGCGTCTCCTACGAAGAAAAAGGCCGCACCTGGCACACGCTGTCTTCGGCCGAAGGATTCGTCGAGGAAGGCACGGCCTCCTGGTACGGCGACGACTTTGACGGAAAGCCTACGGCCTCGGGAGAAATCTACGATCAGGACGCGGCCACCTGCGCCCACAAGATCCTGCCCCTGCAGACCAGAATACGGGTCACGAACCTGCGCAACGGCAGAAGCGTGGTGCTGCGCGTCAATGACCGCGGCCCTTTCGTGGCCCACCGCGTGGTCGATCTCTCCCGCACGGGGGCCAGACGGCTTGGCATTGAGAACTCGGGGATCACCCGGGTCCGCATCCAGGCCCTGCCCTGACAGACAGAAAAAACGCTTTTTTCCCGAAATCGCTTGACAGAAACGGCCCTCAGGCGTAGACCCATTCGCACCAGTCGGGATGTAGCGCAGTCTGGGAGCGCACTTGAATGGGGTTCAAGGGGTCGAAAGTTCAAACCTTTTCATCCCGACCAACTGGAAAATCAGGGACTTACGTGAAAACGCGAGTCCCTTTTTTTGTATCCTCCGCTCCCGTTGTTCACCCCTCCTCCCCGCGTAACGGGGCCGTTCAGTTTCCAGAACGGCCGCCGGCTCTCCCCCGTCAGAGGCCCTTCTCTTCCGCCGGCGTACCGTTCCCATCGGGGGATCAGGGAACAGTTATTTTTCCGCCAAGCCAGGTATCCCCCGGACGGGGAAGGCGAAGGAGCCCCTCCCCTGCAGCCCAGCTGCCCCAGCGCTATTCCGGGGTGAGTCTTTCCGGCCCCGGATGGGCCAGTCAGGGGCACGTTTTCATCACTGGCCGCCCCCCGGAGGGGGTCAGTTTTCGTTCAGGGGGCAATTTTTTTTCGCCTTACAGTCAGGCTTGGTTTCGCAGCATGTGTAGAATTGGGTATGCTTTTCCTTCTGCATCCAATTCAGAACGGGTTACTACTGAAAATCCCATATGCCGGTAGAAACCTACAGCCTGTCTGTTCTGTTCGTTTACATCGACTTTGCAGGCCTGCAGTTTTTCTATGGCATACGTAACGAGCTTCCTGCCGATGCCCTTTCCCCGCCAGTCATTATGGACGAACAGCATTTCGATGTTACGTCCCGCCACACCCATAAAGCCGGCCAGACGCCCGTCCTGCTCAAATCCATACAGGGCAGCGTGCTGGAAGTAGGCAGGAAGATTCTCTTTGTAGTACAGGAAATCTTCACGCTCCAAAAAATCGTGCGTGTTCAGCACGGCACTTTCCCAAATATCCATAAGGGCTGGATAATCCGTTTTTCTGACTTCTCTAATCATGGTATCCAATAAAATCCAAAGCAGCGTGTCAATTGCCCTTCGGCGGGAGACGGAGGATAATGTCAGGCGATCGCTCAATGGGATCCACTAAATGATCGTTTATTGGCCCCGCCGCGCCAGCTGCCGGGGGCATGGGAGCATAAGGAAAGTCATGCCCCTGCCCGTGTGACAGGACTTTTCCCGGAACAGCCTGAAAAAAGGAAGCGGCAGGCCCGCTGTCTTATTATGCGAGCCTGCCGCATTCAAAAGACCGGAATATCACTCCGGCTTTTTTGGAAAAGAAGATATCCTGTTACTTCGTTTCCGCCGTGTCAGAAGAGGAAGCGGAATCCAGGGGATTCTCCTGCTGTCCGCCGGGGACTTCCTTGCCGCAGCGCTTTTCCGCATTCCTGATGCAGTAGTACTGGTAGAAGATGGGCATAATGAGGCAGAAAATCCAGCTCATGCTGCATCCGACGCCCTCTTCCATCATGAAGCGCTCGATATAGCCCTTGGACATGAGGGAAAGCGCGATAAGGATGACGAGCTCCACCAGGCTGATGACAGCGAAGACGGTGCCGGCCCAGCCAAGGGTGACGGGAAGCTGGGCTATGCCGGTTTCCTTCAGGCTGCTGAAGACGCGGTCATACTGTGCCATAAGCAGGTTGGCGTTCCACATCATGAGAGCGATGCCGATGATGACGAGAACAACCATGATCCCGGCCTGGGGGTAACGCTTCTTGAGGCGCTTGGACATGTCATAGCAGAAGTAGGCGAAGAGGAAGTTGCCGGTAATGAAGTTGAGGAGCACAAAATCGATGGTGCGCATCCTCACGCCAAAAAATTTCGCGCCGAAGGTGTCGTTCCTGTCTTCCAGGGTGATGCCGGCTTTGCTCTCATTCTTCCAGATGTAGAAGCGCCAGCCCGCGATGACCGCGAAAACAATCCAGCACATGATAAAAGTCAGAAGATCCATACTACCTCCAAGAAGCTGTTTTGCTGCGCCGGGCAGGACAGAAAAAGAGGCCGCGTACCTCCGCCGCCCGCATCCTGCAGGCACAGGTGCCTTTTGCTTACAAGTTGGGAAAAAAATAACAATCAGCGGATTTTTTGGCAACAGACAGGTGTCAGAAAGACCCCAGGCCGGGCGTCAGAAAACAAAAAAAAGCTCCCGCGTCCCGAAGGACCGAGAGCTTCTGATTCAGATAAAATCCGGACTACTTGAGTTCGGAGAAATACTTGATGGTGCGCACCATCTGGCTAGTGTAGGAGTTTTCGTTGTCGTACCAGGACACGACCTGCACGAGGGTCTTGTCGCCCATGGGCAGAACCTTGGTCTGGGTGGCGTCGAAGATGGAGCCGGCGGTGCTGTTGACGATATCCTGGGAGACGATGTCGTCGGTGTTGTATTCAAAGGAAGGAGTCTCTTCCTTCTTCATCTGGGCGTTGACTTCGTCAGCGGTGACCTTGCCCTGCACGACGGCGTCGAGGATGGTGGTGGAGCCGGTCGGAACCGGGACACGCTGGGCGGCGCCGTTCAGCTTGCCGTCAAGCTCGGGGATGACGAGGCCGATGGCCTTGGCAGCGCCGGAAGAGGTGGGAGTGATGTTGACAGCGCCGGCGCGGGAGCGGCGCAGGTTGCCCTTGCGCTGCGGGCCGTCGAGGATCATCTGGTCGCCGGTGTAGGCGTGAATGGTGGTCATGAAGCCGGATTCGATGGGGCAGAGGTCATTGAGGGCCTTGGCCATGGGAGCGAGGCAGTTGGTGGTGCAGCTGGCCGCGGAGATAATCTGATCGGTGGGCTTCAGGATCTTGTGGTTGACGTTGAAGACGATGGTCGGAAGGTCCTTGCCGGCAGGAGCGGAAATAACGACCTTGCGGGCGCCGGCCTTGATGTGGGCCATGGACTTTTCCTTCGACGTATAGAAGCCGGTGCACTCGAGCACCACGTCGACTTTAAGATCGGCCCAGGGAAGATTGGCGGCGTCCTTTTCCTTGTAGATGGTGATTTCTTTGCCATCGACTTTGATAGACGTTTCCGTGGCTTCGACGGTGCCGGGGAACTTGCCATGGGTGCTGTCGTACTTGAGAAGGTACGCAAGCATCTTCGGGCTGGTCAGGTCGTTGATGGCCACGATCTCATATTCGGGATCTTTAAACATCTGACGGAAAGCGAGACGGCCGATGCGGCCGAAACCATTGATAGCTACTCTTACAGCCATGACGTAAAGCCTCCTGGGAAAAGTTGTGAACCGTTGCGGAACTGCCAGCCTGCGGACGCGGTCGCCCGTGCTCCCGGGCAGGCGGCCTCGGGAAGAAAAATCCCTTCCGCCCTGTATATAAACACAAGTTTCCCTTCTGGCAACGCCGCATAAAGAGAATAAAACGCTTCTGCTGTCAGCAGATGGTGATCCTTTCGAGATCGTCCGGCACGTATATCCTGCCGCCGAAAAAGGCACGGCCCTCTTCAGTGTAGAGTTCCCTGCGGCGCGGGAGATTTCTGTCTTCAGTGTGGTAGAGAATGAGATTTTCCACGCCCATGCGCTCCGCGTTCTCACAGGCTTCCTTCACTGTGGAATGGAGCTTTTCGTGCGGCGTGAAGATATCGCTCTGGGACTCGAGGCAGAAAGCCTCGTGCATGAGCCACGCGCTTCCCCTGGCGTACGGTTCCCCGGAAGGGCTCAGGGGCTCGTCGCCGAGGCAGGTAAATTTTCCGCAGGGGAGGAACATGGAAAAACCGAACTGCTTCGCCTTGACGGAACGCACGTCGAAGAAAACGGTCTTATGCCCGAGGATTTCCCTCTCCTCCCCGTCAGCCACGGGCACAAAAAGCACGCGGGAACCTATGTGCCGCGTCTCCTTTTCGCGGATCAGCATCATGACGATGGAGCGGATGATATCAAGGAGTTCCTGGTGGGCGCAGACCGTAAGCGTGCCCCTGTAGGTGCCTCTGTTGATGTTCTGGCAGATGGTGCGGATCATCCAGATGACGCCCATGACGTGATCCACATGCTTGTGCGTCACATAAATGGTATGGATTTCATCCACGGAGACGCCCGCCTTTTCAAGCTGGACGAGAATGCCGTTGCCGCCGCCGGCGTCCACGAGCAGGCGTTCCCCGTTTCCGCTGAGCAGAAAACACGTATTGTAGCAGCGGGTCACCATGGCGTGGCCGGTGCCGAGCATAAGAAGTTCCATTTGCCGTCCTCCCCGGAAGAAAAAAGTTCCGCAAAGAGCTACCGCCTCCCGCTTTTCACGTAAAGCCCCGGAGGACGCGGCCAGTATGCAGAGAGGCGTTTTTCCGCGGGGCAGACGCATCAAAAAATCAGGTGACGGCCGGGCTCCGGACGAAAAGAGGAGCCGGCCCGGGGAAGCTCCGTCCGTGGGCCATCATATTATTTCACTGACGCCGGGGAAGACCGGGAGCCGCGGATAACGGGATGGGGATGCCGGACAGGGCGTCACAGGGCGCACGGAATCTTCCCTGTTCCGGATTGCAGGCCCAGGCTGAGCCAGATGCGTCAGCCATGTGTTTTTCTGCCTTTTCTCTAGACATCCTTCAGGAGGATAGTTATTATTAATCAGGCCAGAGGTCTAAGTATTGTCAGACAGGCAGACTGCGCCGAGATAAAAATTCCGGCGCAAACGGGTTTCTCCCCTCTCAAGAAAAACATTTTCCTGCCCGTACTGCCCCTGCAGACGCCTCCTCTGGCACGGCTGATAACTGTATCCGCTGCGGAGGGCACCAGAAATACGCCTGTGGGATGGGCTGTCCCGCACACGTACCCAGTCCGGTGTTTTCCCAAGCAGAAACCATCAACAGAGGATTGTGTTACTGCCGCCACAAGGCGAAGGGGCATAGAAATGTACAGAGTAAACGACCTGGTGGTTTACCCCGCTCAGGGCGTGGGCAAGATCAACCGCATAGACAGCAAGTCCATGGCGGGAACCAGCTGCGACTTTTACAGGGTCTGCATTCAGAACAGCAATATCACGCTGATTGTTCCGGTAAAGAACGCCCAGAATGTCGGACTGCGCCGTCTCGTCAGCAAGGACAAAGCCTCCCGGATACTCGAGGCACTGAAGAACGGCACAGACAAGCCGGTCTTCGTCGGCCAGAACTGGAACCGGCGGTTCAGGGACTACATCGACAAGATGAAGAGTCCGGATCTGAAGGTTGTCGCCGGTGTCCTCCACGAGCTTCTGGTTATAGGACGCAGGAAGGATCTGTCCTTCGGCGAACGCCGCCTGAAGGAACAGGCCATGAGCCTTGTGGCCGGCGAGCTTTCCGAAGTGCTCGGCATCAAGGAAGAGGACCTGAAGAAGGCGCTCTATGACCTTTACGCGCCCGTCGCGCCTGACGCCGGTGCCAGGGTGGCACCCGCTTCCGGAGAAGCCGGGCGCGCGCACAGAGCCTGAGGACCGGAGCACAGGAAGAAGCCTCCACACATACCAGAAAAACGGACAGGAACGCCCGCAAAGAATATCCTCCTTTCCTGTCAGCAGAAGAAGGGCTTCCTGTCCGCATTATCCTGACAGTCCATCGCATTATTTCCATCCCGGCAGGCCGTCCAGCGCGCAGCAGAGGCCCGGCACATCCCCATTCGGGGAACGCCGGGTGCGCAGCCGTCTTTCCCGGGACTCAGTAAAAGAGGTAATCATGTCATTTATCAGTATTGACGCTTCGCGCTGTCTCGGAGATGGTCTCTGCGTGCGGGACTGCGTCTGTCACTGCATACGGATGAAGGACGGCCGCGCCTATTTCAGGGATCTCGCGGGATGCGCCTGCATCCGCTGCGGGCACTGCGCCGCCATCTGCCCGGCCGGCGCCGTAAGCATGGACGGTCTGGAGGCCGGCGTCCTTCCCAGGGTGCCGGAGAACACCATCACGGCTGACGATTTTTCCGGGCTGGCCAAATCCCGCCGCTCCACGCGCCTTTTCGAGGACAGGCCCGTGCCGAGGGAACTCCTCCGCAGGGCCCTGGACACGGCCCGCTACGCCCCCACAGCCAAGAATGTCCAGGGAGTGGGATGGGTGGTTCTCGATGACCGCGCCAAGATCCAGGCGCTGGCTGCCGTCACCATCAACGCCATGCGCGGCATGAAGGGCTTCCAGAATGAGTGCGCCGCCTTTGACAGGGGCCGGGACGTCATCCTGCGCCACGCCCCCTGCGTCATCTTCGCCCACGCGAAGAACGAGACAGACGGTCTGTGCTTCTCCGACTGCGCCGTGGCTCTCACCTATCTCGAGTTCATGCTCTACACCCTGGGACTCGGCACCACCTGGGCCGGGTACGTCGTCGAAACGGCGCAGAAGACTCCTGCCATCCGTGACTACCTCGGCCTTCCCGAGGGGCACAACATCTTCGCCGGGTGCATGGCCGGCTACCCCTCCGTGAAGTATCTCCGTATTCCGGAACGCAGACCCGCGGTTGTGGACTGGATATAAAAAGATAGTAATAAAGTAAGAATAGTTTTCTAAACACAAAACGAAACGATTATTCTTCTTTAGAGGAAGTCTCTGACTGGGGGAGCGCCGCGGCGCTCCCTCTTTTTTTCCCCACAGGGAAAGATTTGCGGCACAACTTTGTGTCATTTGCCGAAAAAACCATGTAATTTTGCGCCACTGCTTGACTACAGCCTCCGAATTCATAGAATTATTTCGTAGAAGCCCGAGTTCTGCATTTCCATACGGGTACAGGTTTTCCCCTTTTCCCTCGCTCCGTCACAGCCCTGCCACAAACGCACGGCAGGATATGGATCCGCCCACGAAGATATCCGCTCCTTTGTCCGATCGGCGTGCTGAATTGCCCGGAGGTTTTTCTCATGTTCAGCTGTCAGACTCCAGAACTTCAGAATTCAGACCGTTCCCTCCGCACCGAATGGCTGGAATGTAACGGCACAGGCGACTACGCTTCAGGCACGATCACCGGCTGCAACAGCCGGCGCTACCACGGCCTCCTTGTCGCAAATCTCGATCACATAGGCCGCCATGTCCTTCTTTCCGGCATGGAAGACTGGCTCGTCACGGAAAACGGCAGGATACCGCTCTCCAGCCGCAAACACCCCAACGCCATCTATCCGGATCCTTCCGGCAGTCTGAAAACCTTTTCGGCTTCACCGTACCCGACTTTTGTCTTCGAGGGCCCTGGGTTCCGCCTCACGCGCTCTCTCATGCTGGTAAGGGACAGGCACACCGTTCTCATCCGCTACAGCCTGAAGAAAACCGACAGCAGTGCCCCGGCCCTGAAATGCACCCTTGAGGCCGCCCCGCTTCTGGCTTTCCGCGGCTATCACGATCTGACCCACGCCAATATGGATCTGCAGGTCAAGACCTATCCCGTATGGCAGGGATTCAAGATTCAGCCCTACAACAGCCTCCCGCCTTTCTTCATGCAGTGCTCCGGCACCTTCGACTTCCTGCCCTCCCCCGACTGGATCTATAATGTGGAGTATCCCTTCGACCAGGAGCGCGGCTTCGACTACCAGGAAGATCTCTTCTCTCCCGGCCTCTTCGAAATCACGCTGACGCCCGGAAGGGACGTGATCCTCTCCGCCTCAACGGAGGAAATTCTCCCGCCGCGCGGCACGAAAAAAACGGTGCCCCTGCGCGAGATCTGGAAGAAGGAAGAAAAGGAGCATCTCAGGGGGCGGGCCGATACCGCCTCTCTCGCGGACTTTCTGGAGGCCCAGTGCGGCGTCTTCCTCATCAAGGATACGCGCGGTCAGGACGCCCTTCTCGCGGGCTACCACTGGTTCGGCTCGTGGTCCCGCGACGCGCTCATTTCCCTGCCGGGCTGCGCTTTTCTCGGAGGGCGCCTCGAAGAGGGCATGGCCGTGCTGAAGCGCATCACGGCGAGTATCAGCGACGGCCTCATCCCCAATACGTTCACCGTTGACGGCGCGCCGTCGGGGTATGACTGCATTGATTCCTCCCTGTGGTACGCCTGGGCCGTGCAGTCCCTCCTCTCCGCCATATCGAAGCACCGCGGCGAGGCAGCCCTCAGGAAGGAAGTTCTCGGTTTCGCTGCCCCGGCCCTCTACGGCATCATCGGCGCCTACAGAAAGGGGCACATTCTCTTCGTCTCCGCGGACGAAAGCGGCTTCCTGGACGTGGGAACGCCGAACACCCAGCTCACCTGGATGAACGTGCAGATTAACGGCAGGCCGGTCACGCCGCGCAACGGCCATCCCGTGGAAATCGAGGCACTGTGGTACAATACCCTGGCCCTGGCGCACCACATCGCCCTGCAGAGAAAGGATCCCGATCCCTGCAGCGCGAAGGAACTTGCCGCCATGCGGACGGTCTTCAGAAAACGCTTCCTGCTTCCGGACGGCTCCCTGCGCGACGTCTGGCGCAGTGAGGAGGACGGCGGCCCGGACAATTCCGTGCGTCCCAACCAGCTGTTCGCGGCGGCCCTGCCCTTCCCGGTTCTCGAGCCGGAGAAGGCGGAGGGGGTCGTGAAAATTGCGAGGGAAAAGCTCCTCACGCCCTTCGGCCTGCGCACGCTCTCTCCCGATGATCCGGCCTTCTGCCCGGACTACGCGGGAAGCCCCGCGGAGCGCGGCAGAAGCTACCATCAGGGCACGGTCTGGCCATGGCTCCTCGGCGTCTACGCTGATGCCCTCTTCAAAACCACCGAAGCCGTGAGCGCCGGGAAAAGGACCGTCATGACCGGGGTTGTCACGGATTTCCTGAATACCATCTCGCCGCTTTTCACAAGACATCTCTCGGAATCCTGTCTTGGCCATATCTCGGAAATCTTCTCCGGCACCGAGCCCTGGGCGCCGCACGGCAGCATCGCCAAAGCCTGGAGTGAGGCCGAGGTCTACCGCGCCCTGCTCCTCGCCCGCGCGGCCGATCCGAAAGCGTACGAACGCTGGGAGAAGCACCTGAAATGGAGGAATGACTAATGCGAGTGCTCATGTTCGGGTGGGAATTCCCGCCATACATCAGCGGCGGTCTCGGATCCGCCTGCGAGGGAATGGTCAGAGCCCTCACCGGCAGAGGCACCCAGGTCATTTTCGTCGTCCCCAAACTGCTTTCCGGTGAAGGATCTGACGAACCGGGCGGCCTCTCCATGCGTTCGGCCTCGGGCATCGTGGTTCCTGGCGGCGGGGGCGGATCCGAAAAGGAAATCTTCACGGACACGAGGACCTTCTTCAAAAAGAACCTGAAGCTCGAGTACCTCGATTCCAGCCTTACGCCTTACATCACTCCGCAGACGTACGCGAAGACGCGCGAAGAGCTTGAGCGCGGGCAGAAGACCACGACAGAGGAGAAGACCGTCACGTGGCCCGGAGCTCCGGACGTAACCCTGACCCTGCACGGCGGCTACGGGAAGGATCTGCTGAGCGAGGTCTACCGCTACAGCCTCGCGGCCCAGGTGCTCGCCAGGAGGGAGAACTTCGATGTTATCCACTGCCACGACTGGATGACCTATCCCGCCGGCATCATGGCCAAGCGCGTCAGCGGCAAACCGCTCGTGGTGCATGTACACGCCACCGAAGCCGACCGCAGCGGCGAGCACATGAACCCCGTGGTCTCCCACATCGAGTGGGAGGGGATGACCGCGGCCGACAGGGTCGTGTGCGTCAGCCACTTCACCAAGAATCTCGTCATGCGCGTGTACAAAATTCCGGAGAGCAAGATTTCCGTAGTGCACAACGCCGTGTCCCGCCGCGAGGCGGGCCACATCTATCACAACGCGGACCGCGGCAGCAAAGCCAGGCAGGTCCTCTTCATGGGACGCGTAACCTTTCAGAAGGGGCCGGACTACTTCGTGGAGGCCGCGCGTCTCGTGCTCAACGTCATGCCCGACGTGCGCTTCGTTGTCGCCGGCTCAGGTGACATGCTGCGCTCCATCGTGGCCCGCGTGGCCCACTACCGCATGGGCCACAGATTCACGTTCACGGGCTTTCTGAAGCACGACGAGGTGGACCGCATGTACGCGTCGAGCGACCTCTACGTCATGCCCAGCGTTTCCGAGCCTTTTGGCATAGCGCCCCTCGAAGCGATGGTGTATGATGTTCCCGTGCTCATGAGCAAACAGTCCGGCGTCTCCGAAGTCATCCACAACGCCCTCAAGGTCGACTTCTGGGACGTGAGAAAAATGGCAGACCGCATCTGCGCTGTCCTCGCCTATCCGGCCCTCGGCCGCTTCATCGCGAAAAACTGCGCGGAGGAACTCAAGCACATCCGCTGGGAAAATGCGGCCGTCAAACTTGAACAGATATACGCCGACCTTGTGAAGAGAGGAAACTGACATGCCTTCCGTTTGCTTTTATTTCCAGGTCCATCAGCCGTACCGTCTGCGTCATTATTCCTTCTTCGACATTGGTCACAACCATATTTACGAGGATGACGAGGCGAACCGTTCCATCATGCGCAAGGTGGCCCAGAAGTGCTACCTGCCCATGAACGACCTTCTCTACCGCCAGATAAAGAGGCATGACGGCGCCTTCAAGGTGTGCTTCTCCTTCTCCGGCGTCTTCATCGATCAGATGGTGCAGTTCGCGCCCGACGTGCTCGAGAGCTTCCAGAAGCTCGTGGACACGGGCTGCGTGGAAGTGCTTTCCGAGACCTACGCCCATACCCTGGCCTTCCTCTTCTCCATGGACGAGTTCAGGGCCCAGATCGATGAGCACGACCGCCTCGTGAAGAAATACTTCAACGTCACGCCCACGGCCTTCCGCAACACGGAGCTCATCTACAACAACGATATCGCGAATGTCGCCGAGGAAAAGGGCTTCAGGGCCATCCTCACGGAGGGCGCGGATCAGGTCATCAACTGGCGCAGCCCCAATTTCGTCTATCAGCCGAGCACCTGCCGCCGTATACGCCTGCTCCTCAAGAACTACCGGCTTTCCGACGACATCGCCTTCCGCTTCTCCAACCGCGCGTGGGAGGAATATCCGCTCAGCGCCGAAAAGTACACGAGCTGGCTCTTCTCCCTCAACGGACAGGGCGAGACCATCAATCTCTTCATGGACTACGAGACCTTCGGTGAGCACCAGTGGGAGGCCACCGGCATCTTCGACTTCATGGAAGCCCTGCCCGGCATGGTTCTGAAGAACAAGGACTTCTCCTTCGCCACACCGACCGAAGTGGCTGATCACTGCTCGCCCATGGCGAGGCTCGATATCCCCCGCTTCATCTCCTGGGCCGACGCCGAGCGCGATCTTTCGGCCTGGCGCGGCAACGATCTGCAGGACGACGCCCTCGGGGCTGTCGCGGCGCTCGAGAATAACGTGAAGCGGACCGGCGACGAGGGGCTTATCCGCACCTGGCGCCGGCTCACCACCTCGGACCACTTCTACTATATGTGCACCAAGTTCTTCTCGGACGGCGACGTGCACAAGTACTTCTCTCCATACGACTCCCCCTACGACGCCTACATCTTCTACATGAACGTGCTGGCCGATCTCGAGCAGACCGTAAAGCAGCGCCTCGGCGTCACAGTATAATCCCCCCCTCTTTTCCCGGGCCGGCTGCCTTCCTGGCGCCGGCCCGTTTCCGTACGCCCGGCATGGCCGCGTTCCGGAGAGTGAAAATCCAGGACCTGCCCTGCAGGCGGGAAAATTACGGACGCGCATCAGAGGACTGCAGGACACGGCGGCATCGCTGCCGCCTGATACAATGACGCCCGATCCGGGGAGAAAACAGTGCCCGGCTGTTCCCTGCAGGTTCGTAAAAATCAGGAAACCGCCGCGCACCTGACGGTACGCGCGGGGGTATGAAAGGAAAGAGCTTTGGCCGGAGTTCCCTCCTGTTCTGTCTCTCTCAGCCCCCCTTTCCGGCCCCCAGCCTCTTTCCGCGGGACTGCTTCCTGCAGACCGCGCCAGACCGTCATTTCCTTCTTGCCAAAATGGAACTTAGATTTCATTCTCCAGAGAGAAAACAACGATCCCGTTCCCTCCCGCAGCGCCTCTTCCCCTCAGTGCGGACGGAAAAGGACTGACGCAAACCATTTTTCACAGCTCTTCATGCTTTTAGGAGGCTCTTGATGGATTATGGCAATATCACGCTGTTTGAGACCTCTTGGGAAGTCTGCAATAAAGTAGGCGGCATCTACGCCGTCGTCAGCAGCAAAGCCCTTCAGGCCATCGAAAACTTCGGGGAGAATTACTGGCTTCTCGGACCGGATCTGGGCAACAACCCTGATTTCGAGGAAGACAGCGACCCCGTCATCGAGACCGTCGGCAAAATCCTCAAGGCGCACAACCTGAAATGCCGCCTCGGACACTGGAATATCCCCGGCAAGCCCAAGGTCATCCTGGTCAATTTCCGCAACCGCTACGACCAGAACCAGCTCCTCTACGAATACTGGAAGGAATACCAGGTCGACTCCATGTCCGGCGGCTGGGACTACATCGAGCCGGTCATGTTCGCCACGGCCTGCGGCGAGGTCATCGCGACCATCTACCAGCACATGCTCGAGCCCATAGGCTGCCCGGCCATAGCCCAGTTCCACGAATGGATGTGCGGCGCCGGACTCCTCTACCTCAAGCGCCACTGCCCGCCCGTGGGGACGGTCTTTACAACGCACGCCACCATGCTCGGCCGCTCCCTCTCCGGCAACGGCCGCGACCTCTATTCCATGCTGGCCACCAAATTCGATCCCCGCAGGGAAGCGGCTTCCCTCGGCATTACGGCCAAGTGCTCCATGGAAACAGCCTCGGCCAGGGAAGCTGACTGCTTCACCACGGTGAGCGACATCACGGCCGAAGAAGCCAGCGTCGTTCTCGGCCGGAAGCCCGACATCGTCACCCCGAACGGCCTCGACCTGCGCGTCATCCCCGATTTCTCGAAGGAGCGCACCCGTCCCCAGGCCTACCGCGCCGCTGTCATAAGCTGCGCCGAGAGACTTCTGCGCAGGAAACTCCCCGAACAGACGCGCATCGTCATCATTTCCGGACGCTACGAATTCCATAACAAGGGCATCGACGTCTTCCTGCAGGCCCTCGGCAGGGTGAACCAGGATCTGGCGGATTCCCAGAGCTACATACTGGCCCTCTGCTGCGTCATGGGCGGCCATTCCGGCGTGAATCAGGACGCCGTGTCCGGCGATCCCGCGAAGATGCCGGGGGACGGCAGCCAGTGGATCTGCTCGCATCACGTCCACAACATCAATAACGATCCCATCCTCACGGCCTGCCACACCTACGGACTCAACAACACGGAAAAGGATCACGTCTCCGTGATCTTCGATCCCGCTCTCCTGGACGGGCGCGACGGCTTCTTCAACATGCGCTACGCCGAAGTCCTGGCCGCCTGCGATCTTGGCGTCTTCCCGTCCTGGTACGAGCCCTGGGGCTACACCCCTGAGGAAAGCGTGGCCAGCAGCGTTCCCACCATCACCTCGGATCTGGCCGGCTTCGGCCTCTGGGCCCGTTCCCTGAACAAGGAAAGCTCCGAGCTCGGCGTTTCCGTCCTGCAGCGCCGTCATCAGGGTGACGCCTGCGTGAAAAGCCTCGAAAAGATGATCTCGGACTTCGTCGCCATGCCGGACGAGACCCTCGCGAAGCTCAGGACAGCGGCCAGGGCGACAGCCACGAAGTGTGACTGGTCCTCGTTCTTCCCCTACTACATCAGGGCCTACGATCTCGCTCTCGGCAAGGCACTGGAACACGGCGCGGAACTGCGCGAGGCCGTCTCCGACCACTCAACGCACATCTTCCTCGACGTCTCCTCGCTGACGCCCCTCCTGCACAGCTTCACGTCCCTGACGAGGCTCCCGCGCGCGCTCGGACGCCTGCGCGAACTCGCCAACAACCTCTGGTGGTGCTGGCATCCCTCGTGCTGGCCGCTCTTCATACGCCTCAATCCCCAGATCTGGGAAAGCTCCGGACACAACCCGCTCTCCTGCCTTGAGGAAGCCACGGACGAAACCATCTCGGATCTCGTCTCCGACTCCGCCTACCTTTCCCTCTATGAGGACACGCTCAGGGATTTCGATGAGTACATGTCCCGTCCCGTGCACTCGGAGGGCGCGGTCACGCCCGAGACGCCCGTCGCCTACTTCTCCACGGAATACGGCCTGCACGAGTCCCTGCCCATCTATTCCGGCGGTCTCGGCGTGCTCTCCGGCGACCATCTGAAGAGCTCCAGCGATCTCAATATCCCGCTGGTGGCCATCGGCCTCTTCTACCGCTACGGCTACTTTAAACAGCAGATCGACAAGAACGGCCGGCAAATCGCCATCTACCCGGAGAACGATGTCACCGAGCTTCCCATGGAGCTCGTCAGGGACAGCACAGGCGATCCTCTTGAGGTCAGCCTGCAGCTCCCTGAGCGCAGGCTCTTCGCCAGGGTCTGGCTTGTGCGCGTGGGCACCATCCAGCTCTACCTCATGGACACCAATCTGCCCAAAAATACCCCCGATGACCGTAAAATCACGGACAGCCTGTACGTGGCGGACAGGGACTTCCGCATCCGTCAGGAAATCCTCCTCGGCATGGGCGGCGTCATGCTCCTGAACGAGCTCGGCATCACGCCTTCCGTCTACCACATGAATGAAGGGCACTCCGCATTCCTCATCCTCGAGCGCATCCGCAATCTCATGAACGGTTACCACCTGAGCTTCGAGGAAGCTGGCGAAATCGTCCGCTCGAGCTGCGTGTTCACCACGCATACGCCCGTTGACGCCGGCAACGAGCGCTTCCGCAACGAGCTCATGATGAAGTACTTCTCGGGCTACGCCAACAACATCGGCCTGAGCATGGGCGACTTCCTCAATATCGGCCGCATGACCGGCACGGGCAGCGACTCCTTCGAGATGACCATCCTGGCCCTGCGCTACTCGAGCCGGGCCAATGGCGTGAGCCGCCTGCACGGCGACGTCTCGCGGCACATGTGGCACAACCTCTGGCGCGGCATGCCTATCGCCGAAGTGCCCATCGGACATATCACCAACGGCGTGCACATGCCCTCCTACGCCAGCCCCGAAATCAACTTCCTGCTGACGAGCACGCTCGGCAAGGGCTGGGTCGATCTGTCAAGCCGCGCCACGGGCTGGTACAAGTTCTCCTCCATCCCGGACAAGGTCATCTGGCGCGCCCGGCAGTCCATGAAGGCCAATCTGCTCGACGTCCTGCGCAACAGGCTTCCCGAGTTCTACAAGAAGCTCGGCGTGAGCCGCGAGGACAGCAAAACGGCCATCTCGAAGCTCTCTCCTGACACCCTGCTCATCGGCTTCGGCAGGCGCTTCGCGCCCTATAAGCGCGCCAACCTGCTCTTCGCCGACATTGACCGCCTCGACCGCATCCTGAATTCCTCGGATCGTCCCGTGGCCCTGCTCTTCTCGGGCAAAGCCCATCCCGCGGACAGCCAGGGCATCGACATCATGCAGGAGATCATCCACCACTGCACGGAGAAGCGCTTCCTCGGCCGCATCTTCTTCCTCGAGGACTACTCGCTGGCTATCTCCCGCCTGATGGTGCAGGGCTGCGATGTCTGGCTGAACACGCCGCGCAGGCCTTATGAAGCCTCCGGCACCAGCGGCCAGAAGGCCTCGGTCAACGGCGTGCTCAACCTGAGCATCTCCGACGGCTGGTGGTGCGAAGGCTACAACGGCGGCAACGGCTGGACTATCGGCCCCGTTGTCACCCGTGTGCAGCACAACGACACGCAGAACGACTACTCCGACGCCGAGGCCCTCTACACGCTCCTCGAGGAGCAGGTCATCCCGCTTTACAGCTACCGCAACCAGGACGGCATCCCGGTGCGCTGGATCCGGATGATCAAGGAGTCCATGCGCTCCCTCATCCCCGTCTACAGCTCACACCGCATGGTGCACGATTACCTCGAGATGTCCTACGAGCCCGCGGCCCTGCGCTACAAGGCCATTGAGGCCGACGAGTTCGAGTCCGTGAAGCGCCTTGTGAAGTGGAAGGAAAACATCAGCCAGCGCTTCAGCACCCTCAGAACCGGCCTCCTGCGCGTGGACGGCATGGAAGGAGACACCTGCTCCAGGGGCCAGGACATCCACGTGACCCTGAGCCTCGAACAGGGCGAAATGCAGCGCGACGAGATCCTCGTGCAGCTCGTGGTCGGTCCCTTTGACGGCACCGACTTCATCGGCACCCCGGACATCGTTCCGCTGAGCTTCGAGAGGACGACCAGCGACAAGAGCCTCGTCTACTCCTGCAACTACCAGACCCGCCACAACGGCGTCCACGCCTACGGCGTGCGCGTCATCCCCATCACGCCGGACCTGCCGAGCTACCTCGACAGCCATCTCGTGGTCTGGGCCTAAACGCGGTCTGACACACTGAACAGACACAAAAATCGCCGTCTCCCCTCACAGGGAGGCGGCGATTCTGTTTTTGTGTGAACCGTACGCTGTCATGCAGCAGACAGCGGAATTTTCAGGTTCGCTCCGGGGACCTCCCCGCAGCAGACCTAAAAAGCATCCCAGAAAGATCCGTTCCGGCGCGACACGGCCCTGACACGGCGCGCGGCCTCTTCGATGAGGCCTCTGACGCGCCCCATCTGGCCCTCTTCCGCTGCCCTGTCCGCGGCCCAGCGCACCAGGCTTTCCATGCGCGCGGGATCATCGTCGTAGGCGCCGCGGACCACGTCCTGGAGCGCCGTAAGCCAGTCCGGCTGTCCGAAATCCCTCCGGCCTGGGCCGGATCTGTGCATGAGCATGGCGAAGCGGTCCGAGGCGGCCTGCAGCATATCGGCGAATTCTTCCTGACGCCCCTCGCGGGCCGCCTGTTCCGCAGCGCGGCGCACGATGACCAGCACGGCGCCGGGGTCATTGTCGTACCTGCCCCTGAGAACGTCCTGGACGGCCTCCATGTAGGAAGGCAGGGCGCGCCCGTCGTCAGTGACGTCCACGGGATTTTCCGCTCCATCCGCCTGTCCCTGACGCATGATGCCTGTGACCCTAGCGGAGGCCGCGCTGATCATGTCGCCGTATTCCTCAAGGCGTCCTTCCTGCTCGGCGAGCTGGGCCGCCCTGCGCACGATGGCCAGCATGGCGCGGGGGTCACTGTCATAGGCGCCCTCGAGGACGCCCTGCACGGCCTGCATGTACGGAGGGAGCTCCCCTTCGGAGGCGGGCTGACGCTCGTCGCGGCCGCCGAGAAGCGTGTCCACACGATCAGACGCAGCACCGAGCATGTCCTCGAACTCCTCCGACTGCCCATCCTCAGCCGCGGACATGGCCGCTGAACGCACGAGGGACTGGGCCTCGGCAGGATCCTCATCGTAAAAACCGTCCAGCACCTTTTTCACTTCCTGCATGTAGGGAGGAAGCTCCTCTTCCCCGGCGTCCTCTCCGCCGGCATCTGCGCTTTCCCCGGCCTGCGCGGCGGATTCCTGCACGGGTTCCGCTTTTTCCGGTTCCGGGGTTCCTTCTCCGGACTGCGGCCTGCTTCCGGCCTCTGATCCGAAACCGCCGAGAAGCTTCGAGAGCCTGTCGGCCGCCTGCTGGATACGGGAGCGGTACTCTCCGTCCCTGCCCTGGCGGCGGGCTTCCTGCAGGGCAACGTTGATGATGGGGAAAATGTCCTCCACCCTGTTGTCGTAGCTTCCGTCGTTGACGCGGTCCACGAGGCGCATGTATTCGGGCTCGTCCCTGTCCCCGCGGCCCGGGCCTTCCACTGCGGCAGCGCCTCTGAGAAGGGCGTTGATGTGTGCTGAGGCCTGATCGAACCACGGCCTGAAATCCTGTTCGCGCCCTTCCTGGCGGGCCCGGTCAATGGCGCGTCGCAGAAGCTCGCTCTGGGTCTGCACGTCAGCGAGGCTGCTGCCCGTGTCAAAGCGGCCGGCCGCGATGCCGACGATATCCGCCATCCAGTCAGGCAGACTGGCCGTACCGGGTTCGTCTTGGGCGCTGACACGCCTCAGGGGCACAGCCTGCTCGCCGCCGTCGCCGCGCGTCACCGGGATGCGCTTCGGAGCTCCCTCCGCGCGATCCTCACCGGGAGCCTCCTGAGCGGGGGCGTTCTCTCCGGTCTCACGGGCATCAGAAGCCTCAGATGCGGCCGGGGCTTCAGATTCAGCGGCTTCCCGGAGAGGCCGGGTCTTCTCCGTGCCCGTGTCAGAAGAAACACGGGCCAGAAGATCCGTGAAATGTTCCTGGGCAGCCTTCAGGGGACCGCGCTCCGCGTCGGGGACGTTCTCCCTGTCGGCTCCGGCTATGGCGGCTTCGAGCACATCAAGAAGTTTGTCACGATCCGCGTCGTAGCGGCCCGCCACGATGTCCCCGGCGGCTGCGCGCCATGAAGAGCCGGACTGTCCCTGCGGTCCGGATTCGGGTTCCGCTTCCGCGGCGGATCCGGCGTCATTGCTTTCTTCTGCCGCACCTGATGCCCGGGCCTCCCCTTCCTGACGGGTTCCGGCGCCGTCAGCGGCTCCGGCCGGGGTCTGGGGAGCGGCGCTCCCGCGCAGGCTCTCAAGCTCTCCGAGATATTTACCGAGGCCTTCGTTCGCCTCTGTCTGTCTTTCCAGCATGTAATGCGTGGCCTGGACAAGGCCATCCAGGAGAACGCCGTCGGAAGGCATGCAGTCAAGCCTCTCCATGAGGGAGGTCTGCTCTTCAAGCGCTTCTTCAAGCCTCACGCGGAGGGAGCGCAGTTCCTTAAGCCCCTCCTCCCTTCCCCCGTCGTCCGGAGGCAGGGCGCCCGCGCCGGGAGACGCGGGGGCTTCTCCTTCAGCCTGGCGCATCCTGCCCAGTGTGTCCCTGAGGGCTTTCCAGTAAAGAACATTGCGATCCGAACCGTCACGTAAATCCGACATGGCTCATTCTCCAGCAAAAACATGTAGCGGTGCCGCCCTGAGTCCCGGAGGGCCGGGGGAAGCATCCGAAAACAGAGATAACTACGTTTGCCCGCGCGCGCTAGCCCCGCCGGGGCCGCTTTTTGCGGGTTCAGGGCATTCCCGCGAAAACTCGGGTGATTTGCAAGAGGAGCGGTCTGTGCGATATGTTTCCGGATTATTTTCTGGTTACTCTGGGAGGATACATGGAAAAACCCGCAAAACGCGAACAGCTGGCAAGCCGTCTCGGCTTCCTGCTCATCTCTGCCGGATGCGCCATAGGACTCGGCAACGTCTGGCGCTTCCCCTTTATTACCGGAGAGTACGGAGGGGCCTGCTTTCTCCTGCTCTTTATCGTCTGTCAGCTCATGGTCATGCCGGTCATGATCTGTGAGTTCGCCATCGGCCGCGCCTCGCGCCTTAATCTCGGCATGGCCCTGGGCCGCCTGGAGCCCAGGGGCACGAAATGGCATAAGTTCAGCTGGCTCAACATCGTCGGCATTTACACCCTGCTCATGTTCTACACGACCATCTGCGGCTGGATCGTCCTTTATACATGGTACATGTTCACGGGAACGTTCGAGGGCCTTCCGCCTGACGCCGTGGGAAAGTTCTTCGGTTCCTTTACGGGCAGCGCCGGCCAGATGACGCTCGGCATGTCGCTCTCCGTGCTCTGCGGCGCGGCGGTCTGTTTCCTCGGGCTCCAGAACGGCGTCGAGCGCATTGTCAAATTCATGATGGCCGGCCTCTTCATCATCCTGGTCATCCTGGCCGTGCACTCCATGACGCTGCCCGGAGCTCCGGAGGGCCTCTCCTTCTACCTTAAACCTGATCTTGAGAAATTCAGAAGCATCGGGTTCTTCCCCATCGCCAGCGCGGCCCTGAACCAGGCCTTCTTCACCCTGTCCGTGGGCGTGGGCTCCATGTGCATTTTCGGAAGTTACATCAGCAAAGAGCACTCTCTCCCCGGCGAAGTCTGTTTCATCACGGGCATGGACTTTCTCGTGGCCCTCATCGCGGGCCTCATCATCTTCCCGGCCTGCTTCACCTTCGGCGTGCATCCCTCTCAGGGCCCGGGTCTCGTCTTCGTGGCCCTGCCCAACATCTTCGCCTCCATGGAGAACGGGAGGCTCTGGGGCACGCTGTTCTTCGTCTTTATGAGCTTCGCGGCCCTGACCACGGTCATCGCCGTGTTTGAGAACATGGTGAGCTACTTCATAGACAGGTACGGCATGCACCGCCGCCGCGCCGTCGTGGTCAACGCCGTCCTGCTCTGGCTCCTCTCCCTGCCCTGTGCCCTCGGCTTCAACGTCCTCTCAGGCTTTACGCCCTTCGGACCGGGCTCCTGCGTGCTGGATCTCGAGGACTTCATCATGAGCAATAATCTCCTCCCCCTGGGATCCCTGCTCATCGTTCTCTTCTGCTCCCTGCACAGTGGCTGGGGCTGGGACAATTTCGCGAAGGAAGCCAACGCCGGCACGGGCATCAGGCTGCACGGCCTGCTCAGGGTTTACCTGCGCTGGATCCTGCCTGTCATCATCGTCATTCTCTTCATTTCCGGCTACGTGGACAAGTTCTCCCGCTAACCGGCAGGCCCCGGCGTTCGTTGCCTTGCCCGGGAAAAACTCGTATCTTTTCCCCGTTCTTTTCCCGGATACAGCGTGCCGGGCACCCCTTCCGGGCCGCCGGCAGACATACACGGATCTCTGGCCCGCCAGCCGCGGGCCATGCACAGACTCCAAAGGATTTACCCACATGTTCAACAAAATGCGTCTTCTCACCCCCGGTCCTACGCCGCTTCCCGAACGAGTCCGCCTCGCTCTCGCCAGGGACATGATCCATCACCGCAAGTCTGACTTCCACAGGATCATGAACAATGTGGAAGAAAAGCTGAAACTCCTCTTTGGCACCACCGAACCCGTCATGCCTCTGGCCTGCTCCGGCAGCGGCGCCATGACGGCAGCCGTGTACAGCCTCTTCAAACCCGGCGAAACCGTCATTACCGTTAACGCCGGCAAATTCGGCGAACGCTGGGGCCAGATCGCCAAAAGCCATGGCCTGAAGGTCGTGGAAATCGTGAAGAACTGGGGCGAAGCCGTCAGCGCCAGGGAAATCGAGGAGACCATCCGGAAGACCCCTGAGGCCAAAGGCGTCCTCATCCAGATGTCCGAAACCTCCACCGGTGTCCTGCATCCCATCGAAAGCGTCGCCGCCGTGACCCGTGCCACGGATGTGCTTCTCATTGTGGATGGCATCTCCGGCGTGGGCCTCTCCCCCTGCCCCATGGACAAGTGGGGCATCGACTGCCTGCTCACCGGCTCCCAGAAAGGCCTCATGGTTCCCCCCGGACTGGCCTTCATCGCCCTCTCGGAGCGCGCCTGGAAGCGCTGCGAGGACATCGAGCCCGGCTGCTTCTATTTCGACCTTCCCGCTGAGCGCAAGAAGCTCGCCAAGGGCGAAACCCACTTCACCACGCCCGTGAACCTCATCTGCGGCCTCGAGGAAAGCCTCTCCATGATCTTCGAGAACGGCCTCGACGCCATCTACCGCAAGCAGTGGGCCCTGACCATGCTCTGCCGCCACAGCGCCAAAGCGCTCAGCCTCGAACTTCTGGCAAAGGACAACTTCGCCTGGGGCGTCACCTCCATCCTGCTCCCCGACGGTCTTGACGGCACGAAGATCGTCAAGGACTGCGCCGACAGGTACGGCGTCTATATGGCCGGCGGCCAGGATCAGCTCAAGGGCCGCATCGTCCGCGTGGGCCACATGGGCTGGGTCGACTGGGCCGACGTCGTAGCCGGCATGTACGCCCTCAACCGCTGCATCATCGACAGGGGCGGTTTCTGCGGCTCCCGTGACTTCCTCGAGCAGGGCCTCGCCGCCTATAGAAAGGCTCTCGAGCTCGAGCCCGGCACGCCCGTGCCCTATCAGCTGCACGACTAGGCAGCCCGCTTCTCCCGTATAGAAGAGGCACCCGTCCGTGACGGGTGCCTCTTTTTTTATGAAAACAGCCGGCCGGCAGACCGCCGCGGGCTAGTGGTGATCGTGCCCGTGCGCGTGCTCATGATCATGGTCATGATGGTGCTCATGGTCGTGGTCGTGATGGTGATGTTCCCGCGCGTGCTCGTCAAATTCCCTGAGTTCGCCGAGAGCCATATGGTGGCCGACTTCAAAGGCTTCCTTGAGATCCATGGGGAAGCATTCTTCCCTGTGCTGCTGCTTGTGGGCCTCGTCAAAGACCGGAGCCACGTAGTCGGAATAATCCCTGAACTGCAGGGTATCATAGCACCAGAGCACGTACGGCCGCGTGAAAATGCGTTCGACGAAATTTTCCATGGGACGCAGAAGAGCGGGCAGTCCCGCTGCCCCAGCCTGCTCCTCCGTCACGTTCATGGTGTAAAACATGGACGTGGCCATGCGCTTCGGGGCAATGGAACTCCGGGCAGCGTCATACACGAGATAGGGATAGAGCCAGCGCTCCAGGAAGCAGCGCATCATGCCGCTCAGCCCCATGAAGTAGACGGGTGAGCCCAGGATGACTCCATCCGCGTCAGCAAGCTTTCCGAGCACGGGAGCGAGGTCATCCTTCACGGCGCAGCGGCCGTAGGAGGGGCCGTTCACGCGCTTGCAGGAAAAACAGCTGCGGCAGCCCGTGAAGCTGAGGTCATAGAGGTTGATGAGTTCGGTTTCGGCGTCTTCCCTGGCGTTTTTCACGCCGTCCAGGGCCCAGGAAAGAAGACGGGCCGTGTTGCCCCTTTTGCGGGGGCTGCCGTTGATGGCACAGATTTTCATGGTTTCACCCTCATGGCGCGAAGGCCAGATCTAAAACAGGGAACAGAAAAAAATGACGGCGAAGGGCACGGTGAAATCCAGAACGATGGCGTGCACGATGCTGGTGAAGGCCCAGTCCGATCCCAGGGCGGAGACCATGACGGGCAGGGTCGTGTCCATGGTAGTGCAGCCGCCTATGCTGATGGCGGCGAAGGGTGAAAAACGGGCCACAAGAGGAGAGAGAAGCAGCGCGTACGCCTCGCGGATGAGGTTGCTGATGAGCGCGATAGTGCCGATGTCGATGAAGCCCGCCTGGCTGATGAGGACCGAGGACAGCGAATAATAGCCGAGCCCCGCGCCCACGGCCAGGCACTGCCATACCGAGTAGCCCAGGAAGAGGCAGCAGGCAGCGGAAGCCGCGTATGTGCCGAGGCCCGTAGCCAGGGGGAAAAGCAGCACACGGGGGGAGAGAGAGCGCAGGATTTCCCTGAGACGGCCGTTGCTCCCTATAGATATCCCCACGCACACCATGAGGAGGCAGAGGAGCGCCATGCTGGTAAAATCGGACGACGCGAAGTCCGGAGCCAGATCAAAGCGGCCGCAGAGAATGCCAGCCGCGAAAAAGGCCACGATGAGAAGACTTTCCTTCATCTGCGCGTCTCCCTGCCGCGGCCGGGCCGGGGCAGATACCGGGAAATGAGAAGAACGGCGATGACCGATCCCGCCACCGAGGCCGTGGCCAGGATAAAAGCGTCCAGGCCGAGGCGCGGCAGGTTATCCATAACCGTCCTGTTGCGGCCAATGGCGCAGCCCATGGCAAAGAGCAGAAGCACCACCACGGGCGTGAAGATGCGCCCCGCGATCCCGGGTATGGCTGTCCTGCGGAGCAGGATCCCAAGGAGGATGCCCGCAAAAATCAGGGAAATGGGAAGAAGCACGTGAACGCTCCCGAAAAAGTCTGCAGATTTCTCTTTTTGTACGGCTGGTGAGACGAGGCGTCAAACAACGGCCCGAAAGTCTCTTAAAACGTCACGCCCTGCTGCTGCAGAAGCCAGATGGCGGTGAGCAGGCTGAAGAAGCTCACGATATTGGTGATGGCCACCGTCATGGCGCTTTCCTCAGGGGAAGCTCCGTACACCTCACCGAAGACAGAGCAGACAACAGCGCAGCCCGTACTCGCGATGATGACCGGCACGGCGAGCCACACGCCGGTATAGCCCATGAAGGCGAGCCCCGCCCAGGTAAAGGCAGGGAAGAGAACGAGCTTGACGGTACTAATCATAAGGGAATGCAGAAGGACACCCATGCCGCCGGACAGGGCTCTGACAAATTTTGCCCTGAGGCCAAAGCCCAGAGAGAAGAGCATGCAGGCCGGGGCCAGCATACCCACCATCTTGATGGCCTTGTCCAGAGGTTCCCAGATATGAATGTGCAGAAGAGCAACAAGGACACCAAGAAGCGTAGCACAGGCGACAGGGTTGCCAAGCACAAAAAATTTGAGGCCGGCAAGGAAGCGCTTTGCCGCGGATCCTTCTGTTTTTTCGCCACGGCGCTTCCTGTTCCAGGCCCCGAGGGCAACGGGTGCCAGCACGCCGTTGATGTTGGTGGCCACGAGGCACAGACCGGCCACGGTAAGAGCCTCACTGTTGCCGGGCATGAGGCTCATGACCACGGGAAGCCCGACAAAGGCCGCGTTGGGAAAGCCCACGGAAATACCCGAGATGACGCAGGCTCCGAATGAGCAGCCGCGCAGACGGTCGATGGCAAAGAAGACCGCGAAGAAAATGAGCTGGGCTGCGACCTGCACGAGCCACCAGCCGCCCTGGGCCAGCTGTTCTACCGTGACCTGGCTCATGGCGTGAAAAAGCAGGCAGGGCATGGCCACATTAACCACGAAGATGCCGAGCACCTGTCCGGCGGACTCCGGAATAAGGCTCGTACGCTCCACGGCCATACCGATCAGGATAATGATGAAAACGGGAACGATTGCCGCGAAAAGCGTGTACATAGCATCTCCAGTCCGGAATTCTCAAAAAAAAAGGCCTGCCCTGCGGGGGACAGGCACTGGTGGAATCAATAAAGGAACCAGGCTCAGGCCCGGGAGCCGCCCCGCGCCGAGCTTTCCTGCTTTTCCTCAGCTTTCTTCGCCTCCGCTGCGGCATCCTTGTAAAGCCTCGAATTATAGAGCCAGGCCACGATGAAAGCCGTCAGGGCTCCCGTCCAGGACGCGTTCCAGAACGCCACAAGGACGTGCACATTGGCGCCCGTGGCGTCAATCATGGGCGTCATGACGGAAAGGAGAATGCAAGCGGCGCACCAGGCGCAGCACACAAACTGCATGTGCATGGTGCTGGCAAGCTGGTCCGGGGGAAAATCCTTCTTTCTGTCGAAGAGAAGCAGAACGCGCGGCGGCAGAATGAGAAAGGTGGAAGCCGCGAGGATACCGGTCACTGATGTGCACCTGAAGAGCGTGTCGGCAGACAATGTCGGCAGGAAAAGCATGCCGAGGAGAGCGCTGATAAGGGCAATAACGAACGGCAGAAGGGGAAGAGGAATGAACATATCGAAAAACACCTCACATTCGCGAAGGTACCATGTTTCCGCTACGTCTTTTGCATGCTTACGGGCACCGGGTCAAGTACCACGCGCAGGGCCTGTTTCAGCAGGCGTCCGGGATAGTACCATAAAATGGTGACTTTCCCGATTCCGTTTCCGGTCCGCCCGTGAACGCTGGTTGACGCGGCCTCCCCACAGTATCTAGAAAGGACACGGAAAGCCGGGAGCTTTCCCCCAAGGAGGAGAGGCAGATGGGACAGATATATGATCACTACATGCCGGACATCACGGTCACGGCCGCCGGCAGGGACTGGAAACTGAAGCGGGCGTCGGATTTCGACTCGCTGTGGGACGAAATGGTCGCGGACGGCAGGGCCGACGCAGATGAACACATCCCCTACTGGACAGAACTCTGGCCCTCAAGCATAGCCCTGTGCTCCTGGCTCAGCGAACGCAGGGACGAAATCGCAGGCAGATCCTGCCTCGATCTCGGCTGCGGCCTCGGCCTCACCGCCCTGGCTGCCGCCTCTCTCGGCGCTCATGTCACAGCCGTGGACTACGAGTTTGACGCCCTGCATTACGCCCGCCTCAACGCCGCGGCCAATGGCATCAGCCCGGAACCTGTGTGGCTTGCCATGGACTGGCGCCATCCCGCCCTGAGGGAAGGCAGCATGGAGCGTATCTGGGGCGGTGACATCATGTACGAAACCCGCTTTGTCGCTCCTGTCCTCAGCCTGTTCAGCCATTGTCTCGCCCCCGGCGGAAAGGCCTGGGTGGCTGAGCCCGGCAGGGAAGTGTACCAGGCCTTCTTAAACGGCCTCGCTTCCGGCGGCTTTGCCGGAAAGAAGGTTTTCAGGGGCCGCGTCGATGCCCTGTACACCCAGACCGTCCCCGTCACCGTCTCTGTCTGGGAAATCACGCGCAGATAAACCAGCGTTCCGCAGTCAGGAGACTCAAAGGATCTTGGTCATAAGGGAAAACATGCTTATCTTAATAGAACGGGAACCGCTCCCCTGCCATAAGGGACGGCGGCTCCCCATTCCTATCAGATCCGGAGGCAGACATGTCTTTCTTCTTCGCCAAAGAAAAAGATCCCGACAGAATCATCAATGATACACAGATAAGCGACGCCGAATGGCAGACCCGCCTCGGCGTTGAGGGCACGCTCGCCTTCCCGAAGGTCACCGTTCTCGGCAGCGATGACATGAACCGCGACGGCGTGGGCCGCCGCAGAATCCTGAACCACATGCTCCCACAGGAGCGCGTCAGACTGGAAGTGGACTGGGAGGACGTCTACGTACTCTCGAAAATGGGCCGCATAGGCCGCGCTCCCACGGACTTCATCTATCCCATCAAGGCCGGTATGGACTGCCTCGCGCGCCTCACCGGCTTCGATGAAAAGAAACGCCCCCTGCTGGATGTCCTCTTCTCGCCGACAGAGTCCTGCCACTCCCTCTGCTTTGCCATCACGGTCAAAGCGCCGGAGAGTCAGCTTCCCATTATCTGCGCTCCCGTGGACATCGAGCAGAAGTACTTCACCAAAGAAGAACCCAAGGGTGAGAAGGGCAAAGGCGAGTTCTACGTCAACTACTTCGATAAGACTATAGGACAGGTTCCGGATGAACTCACGGACAAAATCGCAGCCATCAAACCTGTGAAGAAGGCGTTCATAGCCGCGGGCAGGAGTGAGGAAGGACTCCTCAGAATTGCCTGCCTCTACTAACCTTCTCTCTTAACCCGGCGCGTTTTCAGGGCGGTATCACTTTGCGGATATCAATCTGCACCACGATGTACTACGCATCTGGTGCAGAGAGCCCGCCGCGCATTTCTTCACACTCCCGGCTGGATCCGCCATCCCGGGACTTCACCAGAGGCATTACCTCAAAGTCACCGGCGAAGTATCAGACCGGACTGACAGGGATATCCGGCTAAGGATTTGAAAGTGTCAAGACTGTTTTTGTTTTTCCCGCGGAGCTCAGACGGGCCTGAAGACAATCAGTCACATTGAAAGGCCCGACAGTGAACTAAAACGCCGTGCCAGCGCAATTGGTTTTCCCATCAAAGATTTCATGGCACTCGAAGCTGTGAGTTTCCATTCGATTGGCTGTTGCAGCAACACAGGATTACTGCATGGGCCTTTTTTATTCCAGCCCGTTGAAACGGAACTTTTTCCGCATAGGGAGGGGACTCCCCCTCCCTATGCGGTCCCCTAAAAAATCCGGGGAACACACGCAGACATGGTTCCTTAATTTGCTGAACCGTATCAGAACGTTGCCCTCACTCCCTGCACCTGGAATGAAAACTCACAAGTTTTGTACGAAACACACACCCTTTAAATGATTTGAATAAATCCATTTTGCTTATCCTGTTGTATTTTATTTCAGCAACTATATTAGATTGCTGCCTTTTTGTCTGATCTCTTTACAAAGATAAACATTTTTTCAATCGATTTGATTTTATATTTATATTTCTATAATTTCATCACTATCGCTTTCAAGTTTTTTCATAAAATCATTGATATCTTGTAACGGTGATTTTTGAATAACGCTAACAATACCAGACATAGCCATTTTAATTACATTATCGTTTCCACTTTCTAAACCTGAATCTAGTGCATCAAAAAATCCTTTAATAACAGTTGATCTTTCTTTAAATGTTTCTGTTAAATATTTTTCAAGAAAATCTCTTTGTTTGCGATATTTTTCTACTGTTATATCTCGATATGCTCTAATATTTTCTCGTTTTGTTTCTTATATTTCATGTGTAACTTTATATTCCTTATATGCAGTAACAATATTACTAAAAGCTAAACTTGCTGAATTTATCTGATTTTTTTGTTTTATTGTTTTTAAAGATGGTATTTTAGGAACTGAATTAATATTTATAGACATATGTTATCCTTTTATTATGCATTTTCTCCAATTTCAAGAAGTCCTGCGCACTGGCTTTTGATATTCTTATTTGCTGTTCCATCTTCCTTAAGGACAGGGATATCCAATAGGGCTTTGAGATTCTTCCCGATTAGTGCCATCTGCTTAAAGCCGGCAGTATCATCGACATCGGTAATTTTTACCTGATCAAAGCGATTGGCCAGCTGAATCAATGCATTCTCCTGTTCCGCCGCTGCGGCACGAATCGCCTTCATTTCCGTCTTGATCGTTTTTATTTCTTCTATGGCAACATCAACCTGAGCTTCATATTCCCGGGCTTTAGTAACAGCTTCTTCCGCCTTACTCGCCATGAGAAAACCTCCAACGGCTAAAGCTGGCCCCAGCACAATGCCTCCAAGTGCGACCATACCTCCGGCCATTCCGAATCCACCGGCAGCTAAGGCTCCTCCTCCGAGCCATGCAAGAGTTGCATTAGTAGCGGCAGCCCCCGAGAGAGTGCCTATGGCCGTGCCTGTGGAGGCAGTGGCAAGCATTCCAACGCTTCCGTAAGCCCCCAGGGCAGCCAGAGCACCGGTCACAGCACCGGTACCGATCCCCTTTTCAATCTCCAGAGATTGGAGAACAAATTCTTTAACATTGTCCAAATTTTCGATAGATATATCTTCTTCAAACCCAGAAATTTTACTATACCCCTTTTTATTTCTCTTTTCAATCATTTCAATGAGATATTTTATCTGATTTGCAAAGCATTGTACTTTTACTTTCCCCAGTTTTTCAAGTGCCTTCTGGGTATTTACTCGTGCATCTTCAAGAGATTTCTTTTCTTCATCCATTTTTTCTTCTGCGTATTCTCCGATCCTTTTTGCACGATCAAAGTCGCTTTTAGCGTCAAAACCCTTCTTAACGCCAACACCAGTTGCAACAATGGCGGCTCCCCAGATAAGTAAAGCAGGAAATGGCATATTAGATCCTTTTTATTATATATAATTTCTGCAAACATTACAGAAACTATTGCTTTTATTTTTTAAAATATTATCTATAATCATAGTCATATAATCATGATTAAAAATCCCATCAAATGTATATTCACTGATAGGAGAAGGTTCAAAATCACCGCAACATGGAAATATATAGCCGTTTGATAATATTGACGTATATTCCCATGGAATTTTACAAATTTTATTATCTAGTATATATAAAAATTTAGATTTAATATTCTTAAGCATAATCATTAAATCTTCTTTCAAAAAAAAGCTATCTATAATAATCTTTATATTGTATTTTTCAGCTTGGTTCATTAAATCTAATATGAAATTAATTATATCTTTATCTTTTGCTTTATGTATACTATTTGTTATACATAAATCATGCATTCGTATTTGCATTAAATAAATTGATTCAACACCTGTCATATATGCTATTTTCGGAAGATTCGCTAGATATATAATATTTTTGTCATATATTACAGATGTAAATACTGCAATATTTTTATCTATTCTATCAACGATTTTAGATACATTGTTTATAAATATTGATAGATTTCCTCCTTTTCTAAACATAGCATATGATTCTTCTGTTGCTCCATCTATGCTGAATGAAAATATAGAAAATCTATATTTAGAAATACTATTAACAAATTTGTTATTTAATATACTTCCATTTGTAGATATTCCAATATTTTCAGCATAATCCATTGCGCAATCTAATGCATCAAGAATATATGGGTAGCAAAAAGGTTCTCCTTCAAGCGCAAAATTAACAGTTTTAAATGTTGGACAAGCGATAAATATTTTTTTTAGTAATTCTAGCGGGATGTCTGTATATGGATTATTATTTTTACTTGTATGGTAATAGCATATTGGACAGAAAAAATTACATCGTGATGTCAAGCCTATACCCAGACTAAATTTATTGTCATCTGGATATATTTTGTATTTATTTTTAAAGTTATCGTCATAAATAGACGATAAACTAAAAGCATATTTATATCTCATTTGTATATTTTTTTTAGCATTTTGCATGCTTGCTGATTTTGTTTTATATATTCATCATAGGGAATATTTCTAAAAAATATATGATATCCCTTTTCAATATTACAAATAATTGGTCTTTCCTTATATAGTACATAATTTTGTCTCTATGTTAAAATACTTACATATGTCATCCCCACGGTCAAGAAATTTATATGCGTCTCCAAAAAGATGCAGATGCGAACAACAAAGACCACATTTGTCACAAGTAAAGCGTTGTGTATCCATCATGATATATAGTATTTTTAATGTTATAATCAATATTAATCACTACTTTTGTAATTGTATTTTTTAATCTGTCACGCGTCAAATAATCCGACTATCGGGGTAATTTTTTTCCATCCATACAGGAAGGATGCAAAATCGTCCCTGTACATCCAGCCTCTTCTTTAGATCCTGACACAGGAGAATCCATGCGTCGGGAAATCGTTTAAACAGCCTCCCGAAAGATGGTCCACTGAAACAACTGATATCAGAAAGTTGACGGATGCAATGGTAACTTGCCCAAAAAACTCCAAAAAACGTCGGAATTTTGAACAAAACCAAATGCGTAAAAATTGCTTTGCTGAACGGCTCCGCAACTTTGCCTAAAATTTTGTACCTGGTATAAAATTTCACCTTTATCGCTGGCGCTGCAACGCTCTGCTCCGCTGATGTTTTTGGCTTTGAGCATCCTGATCTCAATGGCAGGAAGAGAGGGTCAAAGGAACAAAGGCGGAAGCACTGGAGAGCCCGGGCTGCCCAGCGTAGGCTGCCGACAAAGCTCATCGTGCCGGTGTGCGGATCCGCCGGGCATGTACATGGAACACATCAGCCCCTGCTTTCGATGCTTCAGACAAAGCAGGGCTTGATAAAAACAACTATTTGATGTGTACGTTTGCAGACTTGAAATGCTGTTCATTGCGGCCTGTCAGTTTCGTACAACATTGGAACAGGTTATTTTATAAGAGAAATCTTAAAATATCTGTCTGAGAAGACAGGGTTAAAACGCCCTCAGTATGCATGGGTTCTCGCCTGGAGAGGTCAGCATGGAAAGGACGCATTGCGGTCTATATCAGGCGGCTGCCACAGACGACTGCGAGGATATCATGGCCTCCGGTAAGCCTCTGAAGCTCACCCGTATGTTTCATGTGGGTACCAATCCCCCCTGGAGGACAGAACCGGGTATCTTCCGAGAAACACCACCAGTCTGGAGGTCACCGGGCAGAATCCAGGCCATGAGGGCTTTGGCCCTTTTGCGCGCCACTGGCAGCCCAGCGTAGGATTTCTCCGAAGCTCTCAGTCCCGTATACGGAAGACTGACAGAAAAGGAGCTCCTGACGGCATGCGGGAGGCTTTTTTGTTGCTTCACTCTATAAGAGCGGGGACGGCCAGACTCCCTGGGAGCCCCGCCCGGTTTCATTCCTATCATCTATGGCCTTCGACGTAGCCAGACTCATAGTACGTTTTGTTCGTTCCGGGAACCTTCTGGAACCCTATCGAGGAAAGGTAGCTGATGCGATCCTCCAGAACGATTCCAAGTGCCATTCCCAGTGATGAAGCCCTGCCGGCATCCAGCACCTGCTTCATCAGCTGCGGACGCTGAGCGGTCCAGTTTTTCTGGTCGCTGATGAGAACATCTCTGCCCTGCGGCGTCATATGGACGGTAATGGCCTTCAATCTCCCGTTCAGGAGGCTATCCGCCTCTCTGAGAATTTTATTGTCGTTGAGGTAGGAAATGTATTCCTGTTCAAAGGAGCCGGGGACGGCACTCCGTGGCTTCTGCATTTTCATGGCAATGAGGTCGCCGCTCTCCTCGCTGTAGCTTGCAAGGTACTGTCCCTCGCAGAAGGTATACTCACTTGCCTCCTTGAAGGAACTGCTTCCCGGCTCGGCGTGGTGATGGTCAGCGTGTGGTTGCTGGAGAAGGTATACGACAGATCTGAATTAAGGTTCCGGCATATGTCCTTCAGCTCACCGTCGCCTCCTCCGCACATGTTGAAAACCAGCTGCTGGCTGCTGTTCTTCCCGAACAGGGATTCAAAGTCCGGGCCGCCGGCGAAAGATGAATTGGGCATGACGGACAGCATGGAAACACAAAGCAAAGGCACAAGTTTTTTGAACATACTTAGACTCCATATCTCAGACGAAAGTTCTGGAACCCTCAGAACGAACAAAATTTGCCCCCTCTGTCCTCCGGGCCCTGGGACAGGACAGAGGAGTCAGAACGGTGATACACTTGAGTGTGATTTTCGCATAACCTTATTCTCACTCACGCCATCCCCTCCACTGTCTTAATTCCATGGCCTTCGGCCAATACAGCCATGATTGGGCTGACCCTGTACCTGTTCAGCGTATATAGTAACATATAAATTTATACAAGTAGTTATAGACGTTTTTATTGTGACATATATTGGCGACGCTCACTAATGACTAAAGTCATGGGAATGCTGCGGCGCACTTTTCAATTCCGCCATAGATCACATATCCTTCTTTACAACTTCCCAGAAGCCATTTTTATTGGCGCCATGCCGGATCAGAGAGCCTTCCCGCTTCAGTTTTGCGATCATGCGCTCCACCTGCCGCTGTGTAATGCCCAGTGTTCCGGCTAAAATCTTCGCGGTCAGAGTCCCGTCCTGTTTCAGCAGAAGCAGAAGCTTTTCTCCATTTATACCGACATTTATACCGACATTCCTATGGCCAGACTGTTGCCCTGCACTCTGCTTCTCAGACAGTTCCTTCAATGCATCCCGGATCATCCGCAACATGAATTCAATAAAAACAGTGGACTGCCCAGCGTTATCCGAAATCTGAAGCACCCGGGAATACTCTTCCTGATTCTCATGCACCAGTGTCTCAATCGGCAGCCAGGCAAAAATGGGCTGCCACTTCTGGAGAATGAGTGACTGCCATAGTCTTCCCGTTCTGCCATTCCCATCCGCAAATGGATGGATAAACTCGAACTCATAATGGAAAACACAACTTTTGATCAGCGAATGATATTTTGACTTCTTCAGCCATGAAAACAGCTGTCTCATCAGCTCTGGCACATACTTTGCTGGCGTTCCAGCGTGAATAAGCTGAGTTCCGGCATACACTCCGACATTGCCGGAGCGGAACACTCCCGCCTCTCTGACAAGGCCTTCCATCATTATCTGATGCGCACGCAGAAGGTCTTTCACACTATAAGGATCAAAAGAAGAAACGGCATCGTAAACCTCATAGGCGTTCTTCACTTCCCGTATATCCTGCGGTGGCCCGAAAACCCGTTTTCCATCGATGACATCCGACACCTGATTCAGCGTCAGTGTATTCTGCTCAATCGCAAGGGAAGAGTGAATAGAACGAATCCGGTTCTCTCTCCGCAGCACCGGATTCGGATGCAGTTCTTCGAACGCGGTGGTAAAGCCGGCATACTGACCAATTTCAATCGTCAGATTGGTAATCTCTTCCGTCACCTGAAAGGGAGGAACATACCCATCACTCATCTTTTATTCCTCCCCTCATGCGGCTCATCTGTCAGATATGGAAAATTTTCAGTCCAGGTGCAGGATGTCAGCCAGTGCTGCGCTTTTCTTCGCCCAAGCGTCCATGCACAGTCTTCCACCGCGGGCTCTTCTCCTGCGGTTGTTTTATATAATACATTCCCTTCCAGTATAAGTCACGCTGTGAGACAGCCGGAAAGCCGGTTCTCCCGGGAGAATCTGCATGAGGACGCTGTCACCCAGCTCCCTTCCGTCCCAAAAGCCGCTGCTCTGTTGCAAAAGAGGCGGATTTTTCGTAACTACCGCGCGCAGACAGGGGCCGGTTCCGGACACATACTGCCGAAAAAGCCCTGCCGTATATGACCTTTCAGGCCTGCCTTTCCCCCTGTGGGATGGCAGCAGGGGAAAACACAATGAGCGAGAGCGAAAATACAACATCATGGCAGTTCCAGCGCATGGGGGACAACGATCAGGTTCTCCTGCGCACCGTGGCGGAAATCCGCAGACTTCCCGAGCTTGATCCAAAGCTCTGGGGTGCCCTGAGCTGCCCGGCCGATGGACTGGAATATGACAAAGCCTCCGCGGCCATTCTCGATACGGACGGTGACGGCCGCATCCGCGTGCCCGAAGTCCTCGAGGCCGTGAACTGGACCTGTGCCCGACTCGCCGACACAGTCGATCTTTCAAAGCCTGAAGCGGCCATGCCGCTCTCGGCCATCGATACCTCAAAACCCGAGGGACAGCACCTCGGCGCCACGGCGCGCGCACTGCTCTCCCGCCTCGGCCATCCGGAAAACGAGAGCATCAGTCAGGAAGAGGCCCAGGAAGCCGCGGACAGCGTGGATCAGACCCTCTTCAACGGCGATGGCGTTATTCCGGCCTCGGATGAGCTCGAACCAAGCATGAAAGAATTTGTTGAAGCCGGTATCGCCGTCTGCGGCGGCGCGAAGGATGCCTCCGGAAAGCCGGGGCTGAACACGGCCCTGGCAAAAGCCTTCGAGGCTGCCCTCAGAGACTGGCTCGCCTGGCGCGATCAGGTGGAAGCCGCAGAGCATCCGTCCGGTGCGGACACGCAGGACGCATGGGATCTTCTTGAAGAGATCCGTGCCAAGGTGGACGACTATTTCCTGCGCTGCCGGCTTGCCGCCTTTGCCCCCGGTATCGAGGCGCCTGTCAACGCCGAAGAAAAACTCAGCGCGGCTCTCCAGGAGAACGATCTCAGCGGAGAAACACTCTCCGCCCTTCCCCTCTCTCACGTGACGCCGGACGGCGACCTCCGTCTGGCTACAGGACTTAATCCCATCTGGCGCGACCGCGTGACGCGCTTCTTCACTCTGACCGCGCCCCTACTGGCGGATCCCCAGAGAGTTTCCTGGCAAGACTGGCAGAAAATCAGGGGCGCCTTCGCTCCTTTCGGCGCCGCCCTCGCCGCCCGTCCCGCCGTGGCCGCTCCTGCTGACGGCTCCTTCTCTCCGGCATCCGATCCCGCAAAGGCCCTGGACGCCCTCGGTGTGGAGAAAGCCAGGAAGATGCTCGAAAACGGCGTGGAAAAACGGTTCGAGGAACTCGCTGACAAGGACGTGAACGGTCCTGAGGCAGCCAGGGACATCAAGGATCTGCGCCGCCTCGTGCTCATGTACCTGCACCTCGGCAAACTCCTTCAGAACTTTGTTTCCTTTGTCGACTTCTACAGCCTCGGCGAGTCCGTGACCTTCCGCGCGGGCACCCTCTATATAGATGGCCGCTCCTGCAAGCTCTGCGTGCCCGCGGCTGATCTCGCAGCTCACTCGCGCATGGCCTCTCTGAGCCAGCTCCCCCTGCTCTACTGCCAGTGTACCCGCAGAAGCAACGCTGCTGAAAAGCGCCTCATCATGGCCGCGGTCACGGCAGGCAGCGAAGACTATCTGGTCGAAGGCCGCAACGGCGTCTTCGTGGATAACGAGGGCAATGACTGGGATGCCGTTCTCGTCAAAATCATTCACAATCCCATCAGTATCAGACAGGCCGTCTGGGCGCCCTACAAACGCCTGCGTCAGATGGCGGGTGACGCCATTGCCAAGTACGCGGCATCGAAGGCCAATACCGCCCTTGCTGACGCTGCCAAACTGGCCAAGGCCCCGGCCGACAAGGCTCCGGCCGGGGGAGGCTTCGACATCGGCAAGAGCGCTGGCATCTTCGCCGCCGTAGGCCTCGCTCTCGGCGCTCTCGGCACTGCCGTGGGCAGCATCGCCAACGCCCTTTTCTCCCTGACCTGGTGGCAGTTCCCCCTGCTCATCATCGGCATCTTCGTCGTGATTTCCGGACCGTCTGCCCTGCTTGCGTGGCTCAAGCTGCGCAGGCGCAACCTCGCCCCCGTGCTGGAAGCCTCCGGCTGGGCTGTCAATTCACAGCTCCCCATCAATCTCAAACTGGGCGCTGCCCTGACCCAGACTGCCGTACTCCCTCCCGACGCGGAACGCCTGCATAACGATCCGCTCCACCAGGAAAGCGGACACGCCGGATTCTGGCTGGCGCTCATTCTCATCGCGGCCATCGCCCTTGGCGGCTGGCTGTGGTCATCCGGCAGACTCGCGAAGCTTCTTCCGGCCAAACCCGCGGTAACGACCAGCGCGCCCGCTCCCGCGGCTCCGGCTGCCCCTGCTGCTCCGGCCAAGTAGTTCACGCCGGTATCACTGTCCTTTCCGGGGCCCCGCCGCGAAAATAAGCAGAAAAAAAAGTTTTTCCGTTGACAACTTCTGCCTTCCGGTATATCCTCTTTCTCACCTCGGGATGTAGCGCAGTCTGGGAGCGCACTTGAATGGGGTTCAAGGGGTCGAAAGTTCAAACCTTTTCATCCCGACCATATGAGATTACCCCAAAGGGAACCTGATTTTTCAGGTTCCCTTTTCTCGTTTCCGGGGTCTGAAAGAAACTTTTTCATCACGCAGAAAAGGGCAGAAAAGCTCACGGAAAGGCTCTGCCCCGCAGCTTTTTTTCTTTTTCCAAAGCAGAGCAAGATAAGATCCAAAGCGAGCTTGGTTCTAACAGGATCGTGTTGCTCAGAAGGACGAGAGGAGCTTCCGCTGCATTCTTTTGTGTCAGTCAGAACTGACCCAGGTGTTAAAGAAGCGGGCTCGTCACATCCCCACCTCACCAGCCCCGGACCGATGAGGTGGGTCCAATAAACGATCATTTAGTGGATCCACTGAGCGATCGCTTGCCAATTTGTCAAAAATGAGCCCAGCCGCACTCATGATCGCGGTCCTAAAAAACTTCACTCCGCTCATCAATAGATAATGACCTTCCAACAAACTCAAGGCCGGCATCCGAGCCGGCCTTTTTTGAGCTCCGGCAGCCTGCCGGAGATTTTTTTGCCGTTCTAAAATTTCTAAATTCTTCTCCCGAACTTCAGTCGGCTCCCACTTGTAGGGGGCAGTTTTCGTTCGTTTAAGGGGTCAGTTATTCTTTCGTCTTACACTTGAACCAGAGAGAAAAGATGCAATGATCCAGAACAGACTGGAATACTAGCCAGCTTTCTTTTTTGTCTAGTTACTAGGCAATAACTAGACAATTAGCTAGTTAATTGGCTAGTAACTAGGTAATAACTAGACAATTAACTAGTTACTCTGTTTAGTTCGTATGACTGCTGCCTGAGAGGCAATACATGAATAGTAAAGAATTTCAGCATGTTGTCAGGCATCTCCGCCAAGTAGGCGTTGATACGCAGACATGCGAAGTAAAGGAGTCTGCCGACAAGCTCCCTTCCAGTCTTGCGGAAACACTTTCTGCCTTTGCCAACAGTTCCCGTGGCGGCACTATTATCCTTGGGCTCTCTGAGAAAAATGGTTTCCTCCCGGTAGAAAAATTTTCCACTGCCAGAATGCAGGACGCTCTTGTTTCTGTAGGAGAGAAACTCACGCCTGTTGTCCGGCCTGAGATAGAAATTTTTCCCCTGGATGGAACAAACGTGCTTGCTGCCCGGGTATTGCCTCTGCCCGGAGAAGATAAGCCCTGCTATATCACGGAAAGAGGAGTGTACGGGGGCTCCTATATCCGCACCAGAGATGGCAATCGCCGCCTTACCAGATATGAAGCAGACAGGCTTATCGAAGCCAGTCATCAGCCTCGTTGGGATTCCGGACTAATAGCAGAGGCAAGTCTTAATGACCTTGAAGAAAGGCTGGTACAGCGGGTTGTAGAAAGGCAGAAACTGCTGCATCCCAGAATATTCGGGCACCTCTCGGAAACTGAAGTGCTTTCCAATCTGCGAATCATAGCCGAAGACAATGGCACAGTTCGGCCAACATTAGCCGGGCTTTTGGCTCTGGGACATTATCCTCAGAAATATTTTCCTACCCTCGTTGCTACTTTTACTCTCTATCCTGACAGCAATGGTGATGGGAATCCAGATTCCCACGATTATCGCTTTATTGACAGTCAGACTCTTGTCGGTGCGCTTCCTTATATCATTGCCGATGCCGTAGAACTTGTCCGAAAGCACATGAACACAGGAGCGGTCATTGAGGGCGCATTCCGCAAAGACCTTCCGGACTATCCGCTCATTGCCGTACGGGAAGCTGTTGCCAACGCGCTTCAGCACAGAGACTATTCCTCTGAAGGGCGGGCATCCGCAGTGAGCATCAATATGTATCCAGACAGGCTGGAAATTTTAAATCCCGGTGGGCTTTATGGCCGCGTAACGTTGGAAGACATAGGAAAGCCGGGGTTAACAGCCAGCCGCAACCAGTTCCTTTCCGCTATTCTTGAAACGACCCCCTATCCGGGAGAAGGATTCGTTGTTGAAAATCGGGGAAGCGGCATCCGAACCATAAAGAACTCTCTTGAAAAAGCAAAAATGTTTCCTGCGGAGATCTCCTCTACACTGACCAATTTCAAGATTACCTTCCTCAAACGCCGCCGTGATATTTCGGAGCGGAAGAGCTTTGCCGGCCCCAGACTTGAGCAGGCAATTCTCAATGAGCTGAAAAGTCATGCTTCACTGACTCTGAAGGACATCATAGCATTTTCAGGCTGTTCCCGCTCCACTGTTGCCAACAAAGTCAGGAAGCTCGTTGCTGAGGGGAAAATTGAGCCGTTGGAACCACCCAAAAGCCCAAAACAGCGCTACCGTAAAGTGCGATAGAGGAAAAACTACCATTTTTCCTCCTTCCCTTAACACCTCATCCTGAAGCTGCACTCCCCGGGAAAATTCCGGGACTGTGCGCTGCCACTTTCCGCAGGGCGGCTGATGAGATCTGACGCAGCTTCCCTTCTCTTGTTATCCTGTGTATTTTTTTTACTTGTAGCGCTGAGCATTTTATTCCAGATTAGGGAATCAGTTTTGTACCGAACAGCACATATCGGCCCGGCTCGCTGTCTCAGATCTTCCCGCCGGACTCGGAGCGATGCAGGGCCGCCAGCAGGAGAACCTATGCATTCACTCTGGAAAAGTCTTGCTCTGATTCTGATGTTCTTCGAATGGACAGCGGTAGCACGGGCTGTTCCCGTCACGCTTCTTCCGCCAGTTTCACCCCCTGATGTCGTATGCGGCGGAGTTCTGGATGAGGACGCCATGCTGAGAGCGGCCCGCCAGTGGATCACGGCGTGCAATGACGAACTCTCTGCCATAGGTCAGAAGGACGAAGCCGGCGTCATCCGGTCACTCCTTGATCTCAGCGGACAGAAACTTACCGCGCTCCGGAAGTCAGAAATCAGGAGCAGCATGGAGACGATTGCCGAAGCCGTTCTTGAACGCTGGAACAGGGCCGGAGGCAGAACAGAAACGCTGTCGCACTCCGACCAGAAGGCCCTCATTATACTGAGCCGCTTCGGGTTCGTTCCGGTCAGAGAGGAAGGGGAAGCGTATCTCCGCCTGAACCCGGCCTTCTTTTATAAGAGGGTTCAGCTCAGTCCTGAAGGCCGGGCCTTCGCGGACGTTCTCATTTCCCAGCCTCTTTCCAGGGATGAATTCATGGGAGAGGACGGCACCGTCTTTCAGTCCCAGACCGAAAGAGCCGCCTGGGCCGTGGGAATGGAACGCTTCCTGAAAGATAACGCGGGAAGCCCCTATAAAGCCGACGCACTGAAGCGCTATCACGCCATCATGCACCTTCTCCTCTATAGCGACGTACCCCCGCGCAGACAGGACGGTTCCATGGACAACTGGTCATGGTGGAGGGACGCGATGATGAAGGATATTGTCTGGAGGTACCGCGGCACCCTGACGGGGACCCTGACCGAAGATTTCATCGCCGGCGTTGATGCCAGTGGCGGGAAAGAACCAAAGGATTTGGAGAAGCACCAGTCCGCCAGAATTGACAGCACCTTCGCGCAGGGAGGCACAGCTCCGCAGAAAAGCAGGAACGCCGCCGGTCTTCAGTATCAGGGAGAAGGAGCCATTAACGGCACGATTCCCGTTTCCCTCTGGTTCGAAAGCCGTGACGGAATTATTTCCGGGGAGATCGTCTATACGAGAACGAAGGACCGGACGCCCATCCGTATTCTGGGCAGAGTACAGGATAATGGCCTGCTCCGCCTCCGTGAAATGCTGCCTGACGGCAGGGTTTCCGGCACGATCACGGGAAGTCTTGTTAAAGACACCCTGTCCGGAACATGGGAGGGCCGCCCGAAGATCATCGAAAAAGACGGAGGCGGCGCCGAGTTCAGAAAGGGCAAAACGTACCCCATTAAAATCAGCCGGAGCACCGGAACACATGCGCCCTTCCAGTGGGAGGCCAATCCAGATAAGGCCTCCGGTACCTACGCCTACAGCCTCGGAGATAAGTGCGACTACGGCTCGGTTTTTCTGCAGGTGAACGGGGACGGCACAGTCAGATACAGCATCGCGGCGCTCACCGGCGCTCCCCACTACAGAACAGCTACTTTCCCTGAGGACGCCCTGTCCGGCGAAACGGCCACGGCCGGACTCGATGGCAATACTGTTCTCATCGACGTAGACGAAAAGTGCGCCATAAGGCTAACGCTTTACAGCGATTTTCTCGAATCAAAATACGTTCCCGGGAGAGAATGCCAGTACAACGTGGGGAATGGAGCGACGGCGGAAGGCCTCTTCCTCAAAAAACGCTGAAACCTGAGGAGGCCTGGCGTCTGACTCAGCCCCGCATCTCTCTGATGGCGCGTTTCTCTCTGGGAACGCGCCATTCTTCTCTCCTGCCCTCATTCCGGCGTGCGGCAGGCCTCCCGCACGGATACTCTTTGCGTCATCCTCAAAAAGTCACTATTATGCATAGCATCTGCGTGACAATCGATCCGGGAAAAAACTGTCCGGACGACCGACACTCCGGGATATTCCCCCCCCAGGCAATGCAATCCCATCCTCTCCGGAAAACACACGCGAAGGAGGACTATCCCTTTATGAAAACCGTTATAGGCATCTGCCCTCTCTGGGACGAAACAAAAGACAGTCTCTGGATGATTCCGGGATACATGAACATGCTTGAGGAACAGGGAGCCGTCCCCCTCATGATGCCGCTGACCACGGACACCGGAATTCTGGATTATTTTCTGTCCGCGTGCGGCGGCTTTCTCCTGACCGGAGGGCAGGATGTGTCTCCCTCCCTCTACGGCGCCAGTCCTTCAGAAAAATGCGGCCTCCCATGTCCGGAACGTGACGCCATGGACGCCTACATTCTAAAGGAAGCCATCAGGCTGGATCGTTCCGTCCTCGGCATATGCCGGGGCATTCAGCTTATGAACGCCGCTCTTGGCGGCACACTCTACCAGGGCATTCCCACGGAACACCCCGGCGGACCGGAGCACCACATGAGCGCGCCTTACGACCGCGTCGCCCACTTCGTAGAGATACGCAGGGACACTCCGCTCTCCAGCGTTCTGGGAGTGGAGAGGCTCGGCGTAAACAGCTATCACCATCAGGCCGTCAGGGAGCTGGCGCCCTCGCTCACTACCACAGCCGTGAGCGAAGACGGCCTCATCGAGGGCGTGTGCATGCCGGGGAAACGCTTCATCTGGGGACTGCAGTGGCACCCCGAGCTCTCGTACAAAAGCGATCCCATGAGCCGCAAAATAGCCGCAGCTTTTGTTGAGAGCGCGCGCTGATTCTTTCCCAGTACCCCGGCCCGGAATGGACAGGGGTACTGGGACAATCCGCCACCCTCATAGAGGAAATCCGCAGAGAGGGGCGGGACCGGACCTGCAGTGACCGGCTTCATTCCGCCGAACACCCCCGGTCTTTTCCGCTTTCCTCTCTGACGCTACACAGAAAGCATGCGGGCGCGGCGCGCGTGCAGAAGCTTTTCCTGTTCCGGAGAAAAACGGGCAATGAACGCGTCCAGCTCACGCAGCACCGAGGCCTTTTCCTCAGGAAGCTTCACCTTAAGATAAATACTGCTGGCGGCTGACTCCGTATCCACGACAATCGGGTTCCGCATTTCAGCGAGCAGCGTTCTGATTTCCTGCAGCCTCTCCTTTTCCGTGGCTTCAGCGAACTCTCCCCGCATCATCTGACCGTACAGCTTGGTCCCGGGAAGAACGGCCACGTTGGTCAGATACATGTAGTAGGGATGAATCTGATTGAAGACGGCAGCGCTCTTCCTGGCGCTTTCTTCGAGCCTGCCGGCTCCGGCCAGGCCGCCGAGGTAGATGATGCGGAACGGCAGGCCTGCCTGCCCGATCTTCTGGCATTCCCTGATGACATCCTCTGCTGTATAGCCCTTGTTCACGGCCTTCAGCACATCGTCATCGCCGGACTCAATGCCGATGAGGACATCGTCAATGCCATGCTCTCTGATTTCCCGGATATCCTCAGCGCTCTTATGGAAGAGGTCATCGATGCGCGCGTAGGTGGAGACGCGGGCCTTTGGAAAATACTTCTTAAAAAGATCTCCGAGCTGGATAAGCCTGCGGGTGGAAAGGCAGAAGGGATTACCGCCGGAAGCCCAAATTCTGGTGGCGAAGGGAACTTCCCTGGAGGCCTCCTGAAGGTCTTTTTCCACCTGCTCGATGGGCGCCACCCGGAACGGCGTGTCCTTGTAGAAATTGCAGAATGTGCAGCTGTTGTGTGTGCATCCGGTGGTCACTTCGATGAAAAGACTGTCAGCATCAGTATAGGGACGGACAATGGGGCCGTGAAATTCCATGGTATACCTCTTAATAAATATACATAGTTAGAATTGTAGATGTATTATACGCAAAGCGGACGAGGGAACACCCTTCCCCGCTACAGATCTCTGGCGACATACCGGGCGAATTTCCTGATATTGTCTTCGTTCCGGCGGTAGTAGGTCCATTTGCCGAAGCGGGCGGATTCCAGGAGCCCTGCGCTCTCCATCATTCCGAGATACTTGGAGATGACAGACTGGGAAAGTCCGGCGCGGTCACAGATGCTGCCCACGCAGACTGAATTTTCAAAGCTGTCTCCCTCAGGAATGTGAATTCCCTGCGGGGGGAAGTTCTTTCCCGGTTCCCTGAGCCATTTCAGAATGTTCAGACGGGTCTCATTGGCAAGCGCCCTGAATATGTCGGTTTCGTTCATGGGGTAAACATATTTATTTTTAGGAATATGTCAATATGATTTATATAAAAAATTCTGCCCCTGCCTGCTGCCTGTATTTTCCAGAGAGGATTTGTCTTACCGCACAGTCTGTCCCCCTCCTCACCGCTCAGCCGTACAGAGCGCCTCCGCCGGTCAGCATGAAAAGAAACCATTCTTCCCCGTGGTACACTCTGCCTCCGGGTACAGATATTCCGTACGCAAAACGCCGTCCTTCTACAAAAAATTGCATATGCATTTATATTTTTTACTTTTTTGCTGCCTCTGGACAAATCCGGACAAAATTGCCTAGTGTTCTGCCCCCGGACGCCCCGGCGTCCAATTTTATTTTCCGGTGAACGTTATGGACAAAGGCAAGATCATTCTTCTCTCCCTGGCTCACATGTGCTCGGACATCAACGGCGGCGCCATTCCGGCCCTTCTGCCGTTCCTGGTCGTGGCCTTCGGATACAGCTACACGGACGCTGCCGTGATTATGTTCGGCTACGCCTGCGTGGCTTCCCTCGTACAGCCCTTCTTCGGCTGGCTTTCTGACAAATGGTCCTGCTTCTGGTTCATTCCTGCGGCCATTCTCACCATGGGCTGCGCCATGGGCGCCATGGGGTTTGTCTCCTCATACTGGGGCATCTGGATCTGCGCCTGCCTCTGCGGCATGGGAAGCTCCCTCTTTCATCCCGAGGCAGCCCGCTATACCAACTACCTTTCAGGACACAGCAAAGGCGCGGGAATGAGCCTCTTTTCCATTGGCGGCAATACGGGTTTCATCCTGGGCCCCATCATCATCGGCTTCCTGACACCTCTCTTCGGCCTGAAGAGCACGCTCTTCTTCACCGTGCTCGGTGTATGCACGGCCTTTTCCTTCCTCTACTCCTTCGCGCACATGCCTCCTGTCACAAAGAAGAAGCTGGCCGTAAAGCGTGCGCAGGGAAAAAATGACTGGCACGCCTTCGCCTGGCTCACAGGCGTGGTCGTCTCCCGCGCCGTGGTCTTTCAGGGCTTCTATTCCTTCACGGCCCTCTACTGGATGAAATACTACGGCGCCTCCGCCAGCACAGGCTCCTACATGCTGGCGCTCTTCGCCGTGGTCGGCGTCATCAGCAACATGACCGGAGGTATCCTGTCCGACCGCGTGGGCTACGTGCGCATTCTGCGCATTACCCAGCTCTGCCTCTTCCCGGCAGTGGCTCTTTTTGTCGCCGCCGGCAATCCCTGGCTTTCCGCGGCGCTCCTTATTCCTGTTTCCTTCTGCATCTACGCCTCTTACAGCCCCATGGTCATTCTGGGACAGACCTATCTCGCCCGTAATCTCGGCTTTTCAGCAGGCATCACACTGGGCGTCTCGCGCAGCGCAGGCGGCATAGCCCTTCCCCTCGTCGGCCTCATCGCCGACCACTGGGGCCTGAACGCAGCCCTGCTCTGTCTCCTCGTGCCTGTGGCTGTCGGTATCGTTTCAGCCTGCATGCTGCCGCAGAAAGAGCCGCAGGAATAGCGAAAAAAATAAATCAGCCCGCCCTGCACCCGATACCGTCAGGAAAAAGTTTTCATTCCAGGTACAGGTGCCAGACGGAGCCCCGGCAAATACGAAAAAAGGCGCCGGGCCCCAGGAGGAAGACATCCCGCAGAATGCCCCCTGCCAGAGCGGCAGCGCCCCGTTTCTAAAAGGAAGGAAAAACTAGGCAGTGAGACGCTTGGCCGCCTCGACAGCTGCCACGGCGTCAACGCAGTAGGCATCAGCACCGATGGAATCGGCGAAGGCCTTCGTCACAGCCGCGCCGCCCACCATGACTTTGATGGGAAGATTCTTCTCCTTAACGAGCTGTATGGTGTCTTCCATGCGGACCATGGTCGTCGTCATGAGAGCCGAAAGGCCGATGAGACGGGCATGATGCTCAATGGCCATCTCAACGATTTTCTCGGCGGGCACGTCCTTGCCGGCGTCCACCACGTCGAAGCCGTGGTTGCCGAGCAGAAGGCAGACGATATTTTTGCCGATATCGTGCACGTCACCCTGCACAGTGGCCATGATAATGACCGGCCGCTTCACGCTGGCGTCCTGCTTCATGAGGGGCTTCAGGTGCGCAAAACCTGCCTGCATGGTCTCCGCGGAACGGATGAGCTGGGGCAGGAAGTAAATTTTCTTCTCATACCGGCTGCCCACTTCCGTGATGGCCGGAATAAGGCTTTCGTTGACGAGATCAAAAGGGGCTTTCCCCGCAGCGAGCTCCCTGTCGAGGAGCGCGGCCACATGTTCCTTGTCTCCGAAGAGGACAGCCTCATACGGATTTTTGGAAGCAGCCTTTTCCGCGCTCTTCGCCTGCAGGGCCGCGCCCGTGGAGCTCTTCCATTCGGAGTAGCCGGCGATGAAGTTCTCCGCGTGATCATCCTGGCAGAGCAGCACCTGGGCCGCGGCAACGGCTTCGCGGATGCGCACGGAGGAAGGATTGGCAATGGCAGAGGTGAGACCGGCGCCAGCGGCCATGGCCAGGAACGTGGAGTTCACGAGCTCGCGGGCGGGCAGGCCGAAGGAGATATTGGAGAGGCCGATGGTGGTGGCGAGGCCGTTTTCCCGGCACCAGGCAGCGAGCTTCAGACACTCGATGGCACCCTCGGGCTTGGAGGACACGGCCAGGGCCAGAATATCCACGACAATGAGCCTGCGGGAGATGCCCATGCTTTCGGCGTCGGACAGGATCTGCTCCAGGATGGCAATGCGCTCGGACGCCTTCACGGGAAGCTTCACGCCGCGCATGGGCAGAAGGATGAAGGGCGCGCCGAAGTCGCGGCAGGCAGGGCCCAGAAGCTCAAGCTTCCCGGCGTCTCCGGAAATGGAGTTGATGAGGGACGAAGCCGGGGTCCACGGAAGGGCTCTGAGAATCGCCTCAGGATCCGAGGAATCCAGGGAAAGCGGCATGGGATACTTGCCGGTGAGAAGGCTCACGAGCTCCGGCAGAGTCTTCTTCTGATCGACCTTGTGCGCGCCCACGTTGACGTCGAGCACGCGGGCTCCGGCTGCCTTCTGCTGATCGGCGAAGTCGAGGGCCTTTGTGAACACGCCCTGCTGCAGCTCAGCGGTGAGCTCCTTCTTGCCTGTGGGATTGATGCGCTCGCCAATGACCACAAAGGGTTCGTCCTGGCCTATGCGCACCATATTCTGACGGCTCGTGAGGACAATGCCGGAATGCCGTTCGGGTTCAACCCTGCTGACGCCGGGCGTGCCGGCTTCCACGGCCTTTCTGAGCTGACGGATATGCTCGGGGCTCGTGCCGCAGCAGCCGCCCACCAGCTTGCAGCCCATGGCCGCGAAAGGAGCGGTGAGTTCGGCGAAACGTTCGGGGCCGAGGGGAAAGACGGTCTGGCCGTCGATGAGCTCGGGCATGCCGGCGTTGGGCTCAGCCAGCACAAAGGCCTGCGTGCAGGACTTCAGGAAGCGCTCAATCACAGGCGTCATGAGATCCGGCCCGAGGCTGCAGTTGGTGCCGAAGGCGTCCACGCCCAGGTTCTGCATGGTTTCGGCGAAAATTTCCGGCGTGGAGCCGGTGAGGCTCACGCCCTGCTCGAAGGTCATGGATACCATGACCGGCAGGTCGGAGACGCGGCGCGCAGCCACCACGGCTGCCCTCGCCTCGGTAATGTCAAACTGCGTCTCGATGAAAACGCAGTCGCAGCCTCCGCTGGCGAGTCCGCGGATCTGACGTTCGAAGCCGGCTATGAGTTCCTCGGGATCGAGGTCGCCAAGGGGTTTCTGGAAATGTCCGCTGGGACCGATATCGCCTGCCACGCACACGGGGCGCCCTGCCGCGTCCGCGGCCTCCCTGGCTATTTCGGCCATGCGGCGGTTGAACTCCTCCACCTCAAGGCCGGGATCCAGCTTGAAGGGGCTGCCGCTGAAGGTATTCGAAAGAATGATGTCCGCACCCGCAGCAATGTATTCCTTATGGATGGACAGAAGGACATCGGGCCGCTGCATGCAGTAAAGCGACGGGGATACGCCTGCCGGCATCCCCTTGGCCTGGAGCATGGTGCCCATGGCACCGTCGAGAAAAATGGTCCGGTCCTGGGAGAGCAGTTCTTTGAAGCGGGAAGACATTGGCAGCCTCTGTAATTAGGATATAAAGATATATTGATATTCCATAAAAAAGGGAAAACACATCCCTTCCTCAGTACTTTGCTATTCTGAACGCCGGCGCTTTTTTTGTCAACAGCCGGACGCCTCTCCGGCATGGCCCTTATGGCCGCACCGGCCAGCCCTGTGCCCGCAGGGAGCGCCATCGCGCTCTCCGTCCTTCAGGTTCCTGCAGAAGGGGCAGTCATCGCTCGCGGTCAGGCTCTGCAGGATACCGCAGTCGCCGTGCCTGCCGCCGCTGCACTCATGGCGCAGGGCCTCGAGGCGTTTTTTGAGCTGCTGCAGGGACGCTATCTGGCTGTTCACATTCTCGATATGACGGCTCACCAGATCATCCACCCAGCTGCAGTCTGAAACCGGGTTTTCCTGAAACTCGAGAAGCTGGCGTATCTCGTCCAGTGTCATGCCGTGCAGGCGGCAGTGGCGTATGAACCGCAGCTGTTCCACCTGCGCCTCGTCGTAGAGGCGGTAATTGCCGTCACTGCGTTCCGGCGGGGGCAGCAGCCCTTCCTTCTCATAATAACGGATGGTCACAACCTGGCAGCCGGCCATTCTGGCCAGTTCGCCGATGCGCATTTTCATGCATGGACTCCCCGCCCGGACCGTTCCCAGAGATGGGTGCCGGGCTGTCCCGGCGGACTTCCGGAGCCGCACGGAACCTTTCGTAAAAAAATTTCGTCAGACCGCTTGACCCTATAGCGGCTATAGATCGTACCTTTTTCCTGTCAGTCAGAAACAGATACCGCCATCGGGAAACACTATAGTTAATATAGGGTTTTCCGGCAAGGCTTTTGATAAGGAGACAGAAAAAAATGACTTCCTGCGAATCTTCCCAGTGCTCATGCTGCAATCCCTTCCCGGACGGGGTGCTTCCCCGCCACGGGGACGATTCCGCGGCCGGGAACGGGATGCTTTCCACTTTTGTCCTGCCCGGCATGGACTGCCCCATCGAGGAAAAAATGGTGCGTGATGCGCTGCGCCCGATTGCCGGCATCCGCGGCGTCGTCTGCGACCTCACGGGCCACACCGTAACCGTTGAGCACGAACAGGGCCTCGCCGGCCAAATCCGCTCAGCCCTGCAGGCGCTTCACCTCGACGACGCCTGCGGCAGCTGTCAGGAAATCACGGAACACGAAGACAGGGAAACGCTGACAAACTTCCGCGTTCCCGAAATGGACTGCTCCGTGGAAGAGGATCTCATCCGGAACAAGCTTGGAAAGATGCCGTCCGTGCACAGCCTCGCTTTCAACCTCATTCAGCGCACGGTCTCCGTACGTCACACTCCCTCTGCTCTCGCCGACATCACGAAGGCTCTTCAGAGTCTCAACCTCGGTGCCGAGGTCATGCCTGAGGCGTCTGATCTCACGGTTTCCCTCTTTCACCTCGAAGACATGGACTGCCCGGTTGAGGAAAACCTCGTGCGCGGCAGGCTCGGGAAAATGCCTTCCGTGCACGAGCTCTCCTTCAATCTCATAGACCGCACCGTGTCCGTGAAGCACGACCCGGGCGCACTCGGAGACATCACAAAGGCTCTGGAAAGCCTCAATCTTGGCGCGAAGCCCGTGCCCGGCGGAACAGGCCTTTCGACTTCCCTCTTCCATCTCGAGGACATGGACTGCCCGGTTGAGGAAAACCTCGTGCGCGGCAGGCTCGGAAAAATGTCTTCCGTACACGGGCTCGCTTTCAACCTCATAGACCGCACCGTGTCCGTAAAGCACGACCCGGACGCCCTCAGCGACATCACGAAGGCTCTGGAGAGCCTCAACCTTGGCGCCACACTCGTAAGCCGGACAGAGGCTGCCCCGGAAAAGGCGCCGGGGAGTCAAAAAAGCCGCTTCCCCTGGAAGCAGCTCATCACCGGCGGCATTCTCGCGGCCCTCGCCGAGGCGTCCTCGCTCATTCTGGAATGGCATGTCAGGCCTTTCGGCTTTGATCCCCTGGCCCTTTCCGTGAACGGCTTTGCCATAGCAAAGCTGGTACCCTTTATCCTCTCCGTGGCCGCAGGGCTCTGCTCCGGCGTGCAGACATTCAAAAACGGATGGATCGCCATAAGGAACCTGACCCTCAACATGAACGCCCTCATGTCCGTGGCCGTGACAGGCGCCATCTGCATCGGCGATTTCCCCGAGGCCGCCATGGTCATGGTGCTCTTCGCCCTTTCCGAAGCCATAGAGGCCCGCACCACGGAACACGCCAAGAACGCCATCCAGAAACTTCTCGCCACTGCCCCCGAAATGGCCACAGTGCGTCAGGAAGACGGCTCATGGAAGTCCGTGGACATCCATAGCGTCCCTGTGGGAAGCACGGTGCGGGTGCGCCCCGGTGAGAAGGTGCCCCTGGACGGCACCGTGACTGACGGCTCTTCTTCCGTGAACCAGGCCCCCATTACGGGCGAGAGCATGCCTGTCGAGAAGAAGGCTGGTGACACGGTCTTCGCCGGCACCCTCAACGAACAGGGCAGCTTCGAGTTCACGACCACAGCCATAGCCGGCAACACCACGCTCTCGCGCATCATCCGCGCCGTGGAGGAAGCCCAGTCGTCCCGCGCCCCTGTGGAGCGCTTCGTGGACGTCTTCGCGAAATACTACACGCCGGCCGTCTTCCTGCTGGCGCTCGTCACGGCCGTCCTCCCGCCCCTCGTCCTCGGCACGGCCTGGCTTGATTCCATCCATACCGGCCTCATCCTGCTTGTCATCGGCTGCCCCTGCGCCCTGGTTATCTCCACGCCCCTCACCCTGGTTTCCGGCATGGCAGCGGCCACACGTCACGGCATCCTCGTCAAAGGCGGCAAGTTCCTTGAAATCGGCCGCAAGCTGAACTGGATCGCCTTCGACAAAACCGGAACCCTTACCAACGGACGCCCCGAGCAGACCGACTTTGTTCCCTTCGGCAGCATGAACCCGCTGAAGGCCAGGGAGCTGGCGGCAAGCCTCGCCGGCCGCTCCGATCACCCCGTTTCCAGGGCCATCAGCCGCGCGGCCGAAAAGGACGGTCTGACCCTCCGCCACGTGGACGACTTCACGGCCCTGCCGGGCAGAGGCACGAGCGGCGTCATTGAGGGAGAAAAATGGTATCTCGGCAACCACGCCCTCGTGGAAAGCCTTGGCAGATGCTCCGCTGAACTCGAGAAAATCCTCTTCGCCCTCGAGAAAGACGGCAAAACAGTCGTGGTCCTGGTCGGCGATGACGGCCCCGCGGGCCTCTTCGCCGTGGCCGACACCATCCGCGCCACCAGCGCCGAGGCCATCAGCAGCCTGAAGAAGCTCGGCGTCAGGACCATCATGCTCACCGGCGACAACAAACACACTGCTGCTGTTCTCGCCTCCCGGGCTGGCGTCGATTCCTACGAGGCCGACCTCCTGCCCGAAGACAAGCTGAAGTGCATCGAGAATATCAGGGAAGAAGGGCTCACTGTAGGCATGGTCGGCGATGGCATCAACGACTCTCCCGCGCTCGCCAAGGCCGACATCGGCTTCGCCATGGCAAAGGGCGGCACGGACTCCGCCATCGAGACAGCCGATGTCGCCCTCATGGACGATGACCTCAGAAAGGTGCCCAGCTTCATCCGTCTCTCCCGCTCCACTATCACCATCGTGATCGAGAACATCTCCTTCGCCCTGGCGGTGAAGGCCGTGTTCTTCGTCCTGGCCTTCACCGGATACGCTACCATGTGGATGGCCGTCTTTGCCGACGTGGGCACAAGCCTCATCGTGTCCGGCAACGCCGTGCGCGCCCTCAGAAAATAAGACCGGCCCGGGACTTTACGCTCCGCCGGACTGGATATATGTATATTTAAAAATTACATCTAAAGGAGAATGTCATGCATAAGACTCTTATCGTGAAAGGAATGATGTGCCCCCACTGCGAAGCCCACTGCAGGGAAAGCCTTGAAAAGGTGGACGGCGTCGTGTCCGCCAAATGCGATCACAACGCCTGCACGGCCGAAGTCGAGCTGAGCAGGGAAGTTGCCGAAGACGCCCTCAAAGCGGCGGTCAAAGCCGCAGGGTACGAATACGGCGGCATGAAGGGCTAGCCCCCGGACGCTTTTCCGCGCATTTCCCCGCCCGGTTTTCCGGAGCGGGGTTTTTTGTCTCTGCCGGATCCCTCCGGTCACACTGACATGAAAACATTTGCGTATCTGTGGATGAGCGGTTATTTTTGCCCATTCCCGTCCCTGCCCTGCCCGAGGATCCCGGGGATGCCACAACTGACCGAGGAATCACCATGAAGCGTATCCTGTCTCTTCTCGTAATGGCCTGCCTGCTGGCCTTCACCGGAGCCTGTTCGTCCAAGAAGGCTCCCGAACCGGAAAAGCCGCACTACAACCCCAGTCTCGCCTTCGGCGCCACATGGACCCGCCATCCCGTCATTCTCAACGGCGACACGCAGGATGTCCTCGAAGTCGTTGTCTCCTCAGCCAATCCCGGCCCCGTTGTTGTGACCGGCATCGACATCAACGGCAGGCCCATCGCAGCCGCCATGCCCCGCACCATGGAAAAGGGACAGGTCATCCCGTTCCTCCTGCCCAGGGATACGCAGATCCAGGAGATTGTCGTGCACACCACCGACGGCGACCAGAAGATGACGCCGAAGGATCAGATTTAGATGCCTGATATTTTTATTCCGCACGCATAAGCCCCGCCGCGACATTCCGGCGGGGCTTTTTTGTCCGCAACAGAGATATATATTTTCTTATTAATTTACTATGTAATATTTTTTCTCCATGTTTTTTCACAAAAACATCATAGCTTTTTCAGACTGTTGTGCATATGGAGATACCTTTTATGCACAAATATTCCTGAAGAAAACTTGCCCTTCCTCCCGAAATAAGCCAAACAGAAAACAGGATCTGTTCCGACATAAGCTCAACGGCATTCAAGGAGGAAGATTTATGGACCTCAACAGACGTCAGATTCTCTGCGGCCTTGGCGGCATCGCCTGCGGCGCGGCCTGCGCCGGCCTCATCAATCCGAAGGAAGACGCCCACGCTGCCTCTGAAAAAATGCAGCGCTTCCAGCAGGCAGGCGGTGACTTCGGATGGAAGCCCCACAAGCTTGACGTAGAGGCTGTACAGAAGGTGGCCTACGAGGCCTACCACAACAAGGGCTACGCCTGCGGCTACGGCGTGTTCTACTCCATTGTCGGCTCTCTTGCCGAACAGTACGGCGCTCCGTACAATCAGTTCCCCTTCTCCATGCTGGAAGTGTTCAAGGGCGGCATTTCCGACTGGGGCACCATCTGCGGCTGCCTCGGCGGCGCGGCTTCCGCCTACCCCCTCTTCTGGGGCCGCAAGGAACGTGACGCCATGGTGGACGAACTCTTCCACTGGTACTCCACCACGAACCTCCCGATCTACAATCCCGCCGACGCGAAGGTCAGCCTCGACAAGACCAAGCCCACCATCGCCGAATCCCAGCTCTGCCACATTTCCGTGTCCCGCTGGTGCGCCGCCAACGGCATCGGCGAAAAGAGCAAGGAACGCAGCGAACGCTGCGCAAGGCTGACCGCCGACACTGCCGGCAGAGCCTGCGAAATTTTCAACGCCAAGATTGAGAAGGGCAAGGACTGGAAGGGCACCTACGTGGCCCCCGAATCCGTCAAGAAGTGCGCGGACGAGTGCCACAAGAAGCCCGGCTCCGGCTCTGACTGGGCCAAGGGCCATATGGACTGCAAGCCCTGCCATGATGGCGGCAAGGCCCTGCAGAACCACTACGTGAACCATCCGTAAGTCCCTCTCCCCGCTTTTTTCCCTCAGGAGGCTCCCTTCGGGAGCCTCCTTTTTTGCCATTATCCCCCTTCACAGGAGTCCCTCCTTTGTCACCAGACAGCCCTTTTTCCCTCAGCCGCACCATGCCCTCCTCCGAGGTATCCCGCCGCCAGAACCGTTTCCGCGCCCTGCTCGCCAGGGATCATCCCGAAGCAGGGGGACTGCTCTGCTCAGGCAGAGTCACTATCTATTACTTTACCGGGCACCTCGGTTCCGGCCTCTTCTGGCTCCCCCTCGAGGGAAATCCCGTGCTTATGCTGCGCAAGGGAACAGAGCGCGCCGCCGCGGAATCGCCTGTGTGCACAATCCTTCCGTTCCGGTCCTTCCGCGAAATCCCCCGTCTCACGGCCGACGCCGGCTCTCCCCTGTCCCATAACATCGCCGTGGACGCCGACGCCTTCAGCTGGACGACGGCCGGAATGCTCGGCAAACGCCTTCCCGGGCACGTTTTCACCGCAGCGGACGACACCATCTACGAGTGCCGGGCGGTCAAGACCGGGTTTGAAATCTGCCGCCTGCACATCTGCGGCCGGCTTCACGCGAGGATCTTTGACACAATTCTCCCCGGCATCCTGCACGCCGGCATGACGGAACGGGAGGCAGCCGTGGCCTTTGCCTGCGAGGCGCTCCGCCTCGGAAGCGACGGACTCTCCCGCCTGCGCGGGCACGGGGAAGAAATGTTTTTCGGCTACGCCTCTGCCGGATCCGACGGCCTCTGCCCCACCTGCTACAACGGGCCGCTCGGCTGCCGCGGCCAGGACGGCGCCGTGCCCTTCCTGGGCTCGCCTGACGTTGTCTGGGAGGAAAACACGCTGCTCTCCATGGACATGGGCTTCACCTACGACGGGTATCACACGGACCGCACCCAGAATTACTGGCCAGGCAGGGAGAAAGACATTCCGGACGTCCTCAGAAAAGCGCAGGACGCCTGCATCACCATCTTCATGCACGCCCTCGACAAACTGGTTCCCGGCGTGACGCCCGCCGAAATCTGGCGGAGCGCCGAAGAGAAGGCCGCCAGTCTCGGCTACGCCCGCGAATTCATGGGCATGGGACGCGATCAGCTGCGCTTTCTGGGACACGGAACGGGCCTCTGCCTCGATGAATGGCCACCCATCGCCCGCACAGTCACAAAACCCCTCGCCGAAGGCATGAGCATCGCCCTGGAACCCAAAATCGCCGTTCCCGGCATTGGCATGGCCGGCCTCGAACACACATGCCTTTTAACACGGCAAAAGGCGGAAATCCTCACGGGTTCCCGCCTCTCCATTCTTGCTCTTAAAAACTGAACAGCAGATCAGGCGAAGGTCTTCAGCGCGTCAATGAGCACTTCTGTGAACTTGTCCACGTTCTCACCGAGCACGCGCCAGAGTTCGTCGAGATCGAGCGGAGGATGCACCTCGCTCCAGCTGTCATAGTCCGTGACCATGGCCATAACGCCGTACGGCAGTCCGAGCTCGTTGGCCAGGATGCATTCCGTGGCAATGGTCATGTTGATGAGGTCTCCGCCCAGCACGCGGAACATGCGCGACTCGGCCCTGGTCGAGAACCTCGGGCCTTCGATGGTCACGATGGTGCCGCCGTCATGGGCTTTGATGCCGCAGTGCTCCGCGGCCTTCAGAAAGGCCTCGCGCAGTTCCTGCGAGAAAGGATCGGCCATTGGCTGATGCCGGACATCGCCCGGGGCGAAGTGATCGAAATAGGTGCTTTTGCGGCCGCGCGTGAAGTCGATAAACTGATCCGGCACCACAAAAGCGCCCGGGCCGTATTCTTCCTGCAGGGAACCGCAGCAGGCCGAGGCCACCACATGGGTGCACCCCGCCTCCTTCAGCGCGTAGAGATTGGCGCGGAAATTGACCCTGTGCGGCGGAATGGTGTGCTGAAGGCCGTGCCTCGCGAGCAGTACGATACGCGCGTCACTGCCCCTGAGACGGCCAACGCGCAGGGGGCTCGACGGGCGGCCGTACGGTGTGCGCGGCGCAAGTTCCTTCTCCGCCGTAAAGAAGGCCGGGTTGTCCAGGCCTGTGCCTCCGATTACGCCAATAAGCTTGCTCATATATTCTGTCCTTATTTTCCGGTAGTTTCGGTCTTCGTCTCTTCGCCGGAGGAGCCGGTTCCGGCTTCCTGATGTTCCGCTGCAGGTTCACGGTCGTCTTCAGAAACCTTCTCCGTTTCGCCTGGGATGATGGCGCCGGCGGGAATATCCTCTTCCACTGCCCCGGGCGCTGCCTCAGCGGGTTCTCCGGCGTCTTCAGAAGCCTTTTCCGTCCCGTCAGGGAAGACGGCTCCGGCGGGCGCAGCTTCTTCTGCCGCTTCGGGTTCTGCCTCCGCGGCTTCACCGTCATCCTCAGAAGGCTTCTCCGCCATGCCGGGGATAATGGCGCCGGCGGGAATATCCTCTTCCTCTGCCCCGGGCGCTGCCTCAGCGGGTTCTCCGGCGTCTTCAGAAGTTTTCTCCGCTCTGCCGGGGATAATGGCGCCTGCGGGAACTGATTCTTCTGCTGATTCGGGGGAAGCAGCGTTTCCGGGCGCGGCATCAGCCGCGGGAGACGTTTCCCCGGAAGACGCGGGCGCCTTTTCTCCGGAATCCTCAGCTGCGGCTTCGGATTCCGCGGGGCCATCGGCAGCTTCCTGCAGTTTCCTGATCTCATCGTCAGCTTCAGCGGAGCCCTTGACGAGGGACGCCAGGGGCCTGAGGGCTATGTAGAACTTTACCAGGGCCTTCATGGACGAGACGCCGATGGCGGGGTGCTCATCGAGTCCCATGAGAAGGGTCAGGGAGTGGTAGACATTGCAGCCGGCACCGGCCAGGGCCGCAGCGCACTCTGTACAGGTCGTAATAACGGGCCTGCCGCACTCCCGCACGGCCTTCTTCATCTGGGCTGCGAGCTGGGGTTCAAGAACCGAGGCCTCGCCGCCCGCGCCGCAGCAGGGGATATTGTCGAGGCGCATGGGCTCCGGGCTGACGAACCAGGCCAGACCAAGGGCGAAGACCTCGTGGCTTCTGTCCATGCAGGGCGTGAACAGGGCGTAGTCTCCGCCGTTGATGACGGTTTCAGGCTTCATGCGGCCGAAAAATTCATAAATGGTCTCCACGTCAAAGCCATGCTTCTTCAGATAGGCGTGCGTGGAGGGGGAGATGGTGACAAGCCGGCTCACCCTGTTGGACTTCAGGGTGCCGCGCAGACGTTCCGTGCTCTTCCGGGATTCCTCTTCCATGCCGAGGACAGCGAGGCGCGCGCCGGAATCGGCAACGACAAATCCTGTGCCGTTCGTGAAAACCAGCTTCGCGAGGGCCTCGGCGGTCTTCGGAAAAACAGCGCAGAAATCGGAATCAAGCAGGAGATTCTCTCCCTCTCTGGCGTAGCTCGCGGTAATGGGCACGTGCTTCGAGAACAGGAGTGTGCGGGAGTGCCCGGGGCGGGCCATGCGGCCGCTGTGCTGGCGCACGTACTGGTCACGCAGGGCCTGGGACAGGGCCACGCCGTCGATGCCGGCGGGGCACTTGCGCGTGCAGGTGCCGCACAGGAAGCAGTGCCATGCAAGGAGCGGAGCCTTCACCATACCGGTGAGATCAATCCTGTGCCGCGCGAGCATAGGGCAGGCGCGCGTGCACTCGCCGCAGTGATCACAGGGCGCGATCATGGAGCGGATGCGCTTCGCGAGATCGCTGTCGCTCTCATCGGGCGGGGGTGTCTTTCTGGCGAATTTCCGTCCCAGATAGCTGCGGACATGATTTTCGGCGCTGTCGAGCATGTCGGCGATGCTTTCAGGCTTCTCCTCTTCCTCACTGCGGGGGAAGGAGATACGATCGTTGTGAATGACCGTGCGCCCGAGAGCAGACATGCGGCGGATAAGTTCGGGCACGGCACGTCCCTCTCCGACCTTGACGGAGAAGCCTCCGACGCTGCGGAAATCCTCCTGGGACATGAAAATGCCCTGTCTGAGGCTGAGGCGGCCGAAGGCGCTGGTTCGCAGGATGCTGTTGCCCGCCCACAGGAGAGCGCGGCGGAACGCGGAAACGTGATCCGGCAGGCTGAAAGCGCCGAGCCGGCAGTCTCCGCTCTGCAGCGTTTCCCAGGCCTCTGCCTCGTATCCGCGGGGAAGGAGCGAGCCTGACTCAAGGAAAAGCAGGATCTGGCCGCGGGCAGCACGGGCCGCCTCGTTGAGGCGCTCGGCCTCACCGCCGCGCACGGCGATAACCTCGGCGCCTGCCTGGCTGGCGAGGGAGGCGGTGTCGTCCTTACTGCCGCCATCGGCCACGAAACATTCAGTCCACGGGCCCTGGCAGGCGGACTTCACTGAGCCGGCTATGGTGTCGGCGCTGTTCAGGGAGGGAATGATGACGGAAACGAGGGGCTTGGTGAGGTCGGAGGCGTCAGGAAGAAGCGGCAGCTTCTCGGGCCTGCGGCAGAAGCCGGCCAGAGCGAAAGACAGCTCACCGGAAAAGCCGCGGCCGGCAAGCAGGCCGGGTTCGTAGCGGGTCAGGGTCCCCTGCCCCGCGCGGGCCATACGGCGCAGGCCGATGAGGTAATACCCGCCCGCGGAAGGACCGAGCACGGCGGAACACCGGGTCAGGCGCAGGAGAGCGCGGCGCAGGATGGATTCGCGCACGAGAGGCGTGCTGGCGCGCACGGCAAGCACGATGCCGGCGCCTTCATGGAAGGCGCGCAGAAAGACCTCGTCCAGATCCCGGACACGCCCGTGGCCGGCAAATCCGTCCTCAACGGGCGTCTCGGAGTACTCGGGCGTGGGAGCCAGCGTGCAGGAGACGGCGCGCGCGCCAAGGTGTCCGGCCTCGTCCATGATGAGCTTTTCCACGTCCGGGTCGGAACAGGAGGCGTCACGGACACAGACCACCATCGTTTCACTGACTGGCAGCTCGGTCTGGACAGCCAGGCTGTCATCAATGTCGGGACGGTTCATCTCGGCGACGATGGCATTGGTGCGCAGCTTCTTTTCCGTGAGCTGCGCCTCCTCGCGCTGGCGGACCAGGGGCACACGGCGCCTGGCTGTGCCATCCATAACGTCCTTGTGCACGCGCTTCCTGAAGAGGAGGAAGAGCCACCAGACAAAAAGCAGAAAAAGCAGAACGCCGATAACGGAAAGAAGCGCGGACACGCCGCCGGTCCAGTGCGCCGGAGCCGCGCATTCCACGGCCGCGCGCAGAAAGAGCATGGGAACGGCCGCCATGGCGAAGGCCTTGGGGCGCATGGAGGTCAGGCCGAGCACGAAGCCGGTGAACCCTGCGGGCAGAAAGGCCAGAAAGAAGAGAAACGTCTCCAGAAGAAGGAGCGATTCGAAGGGCAGCGGCAGCCCCCACCCGGGCACGGGGCTCAGGGGAGAGCCAGCCCGGCTCTGGAGAATTTCGCGGAGGGCGGGACGCAGAAGCACGCGTGAGCAGGCAAAGAGCAGCAGGGCCGCCAGAAGCAGTTCACAGGTGAAAAGGATGGTGCCGGCGAAGAGGCCGAAGTAGGAAGAGGAGAAGGCAGCGGCCGCGCTCTGGGGAAGGAGAAAGAAGACCATGCCCGCAGGCAGGCCGAAGAGCAGCAGTAATCCGGCGGAGAAAGGAGAGCGGCCGGCGTAGAGGCGGAAGCGTTCCAGAACGGCAGGGTCAAGGACGGAATCACCGCAGCCCGTAGCTGCGGCGAAAACGGCGATGCCCGCGACAAGGGCAAGAAAACAGAGGGGTCTGGTGTAACGCTGGAGCATTACTCCTCACAATAGGCTAGGCGTTTGCGATGCAGCCTGCGCAGAACAAAAAAAACAAGAAAGGGCAGGCAAATCGCGGCGCAGGCGGCGGGAAGCACCGCCGGGGGGAGCGTCAGGAGGGCACTGCCGAGCAGGCCGTAAAGGAGGGTCGGGAAAATTTTTCCGGCCGCGGTGGAAAGGAAATACGGGATGAACCGGACGCTGGTCAGGCCGGCGGCGTAGCTCACCAGCCCGAAGGGCACGCAGGGCAGCGCGCGGGCAAGGAAGATACTCCCCTTCCCGTGGCGCAGCATGAACGCCTCGGCGCGTTCGATATTTTTATCCGAGACAAAGCGCAGGACGAAACGCTGCCCGACGCAGCGGGAGAGAAGGAAGGCGGCTCCGGCTCCGATGACGGAGCATCCCCACGAAAGCAGAAGGCCGGGCACGAGGCCGAAGCAGCTGCAGTTCACAACGGTGAGAAGCGCTGCCGGAATGGGGAGCATAAACGCCGAAAGAAACATGAGACAGCAGGAAAAAGGCAGGGCAAGCCACCCCCAGGTGGCCGCGAAGGAATGCAGAGCCAGTAATTCTTCCATATTCTCTCTTTTGTGCCGTTCCCTGTCCCGGGGCAGGTCAGCGCCGGCCGTGCGGCGGGAACGGAAAAAAACGCAGCCATTCAGCCCGGACGTTTTTCGTCTCAAAAAAGTCCAGAAAGATTTTACTTTTGCCGGTTTCCACTGTCAAGGAAAGCGGCTTTTGCGGGGCTGATACGGCCCGTCACGGACACGGCCCCCTTTTTCGCAGGGTCCGCCGGATAAGGACGGGGGCCTTTCCCCCAAAAAGCTAGTTCACGAGCACGCAGCGGCAGCCCGGCAGGGGCATGCGCAGGGAAGGCAGATAGCGCTCGAGAAGCACGCCCTCCGTGGTGTCCCGGTCCTGGCCGTACGTATCGCGCACGCAGAGCGTGTCGAACTGCTCGGCCTTGTCAATGGCGAGGGACAGGGAGGAGCCGAGGAGGAGCGAGCCCGTGAGCACGCTCGCAAAAATGTCGCCCGTGCCGGGATAATGGGCGGGAAGGTAGGAGCAGTCGAGCCGCCAGAACTTGTCGATGCTTTTCTCGTACGCGAGGATGGAGGAATACTCCCATTCACCGAGGGGATTTTTCGTCAGGGGCATGCTTGTGCCCACGACCACACCGGGCCCCATGAGGGAAAGCTCCCTCAGGTACCCTTTGAGGAGATCCATGTCGGGCTCGCGGTCATAGGGCACATCCAGGAGCAGACAGACTTCCGTGTAGTTGGGCGTTATGACGTCCGCCCTGCCTATGAGCCAGCGCATGCGGCGCACCATGTCCGCGGTCATGGTCGGAATAAGCTGTCCGTCCTCCCCGAGAACGGGATCCACCACGGCGAGGCCGCCCTTCAGCATGCACGTCTCAATGCAGCGTGCCACGGTATCCATCTGGTCGGGGCAGGCCATAAAGCCCGAATACACGCCCTCGAACCTGTCGCTGCGCGCGATCCAGTGGTCAAGCATATCCTTCATGTTCTGCGTGAGGTCGAGAAAGGTGAAGCCCGTCGTCCCCACCGTCTGCGTGGAAAGAACGGCCGTGGGAAGAGGCACGGGCTGTATGCCCATGCTGGAAAGGACGGGAATGGCCGCGGTCAGGCTCGTCCGTCCTATGCCGGAAATGTCGTGGATGGTCACAACGCGGGGAATGGGGTTGCGCATGCTCTCTGCCTCCTGCCCCATTTTTTAAGCATTCGGAGGGGTTCCGTCCAGATCCGCGGAAGATTTGCGTGCCCACAGTCACGCTTCTCTGCCGGCGCGATTGCCACGGCTGTCATTTTGTGGAAGAGTGCCGCACAGCCGGCGGAAAAGCCGCGCGAAGGAGGTCTTCATGCAGCCTTACAAGTATATTTACGGACCTGTGCCCTCGCGGCGCCTCGGACGCTCGCTCGGCGTCGACATTATTCCTTTCAAGACCTGTTCCTATGACTGTGTCTACTGTCAGCTCGGGCACACCACGGTGCACACCACAGAACGCGGCAGCTGGGTGTCCTGTTCCGACGTCCTCTCCGAACTGGAGCGCTTCCTCAGAACGGACAAACCCGACGTCATCAGCTTCGCGGGTTCCGGCGAACCCACCCTCAACGAAGAGCTCGGGGATATGATCCACGGCATCAAGCAGATGACCGACGTGCCCGTGGCCGTGTTCACCAACGCCTCCCTGCTCTGGATGCCGGACGTCATCGAAGATCTCGCCCTGGCCGACATCGTGAGCCCGTCCATGGACGCGGCCCTGCCCGCCACGGCCGAACGCATCAACCGCCCGGCCGGAAACATGCCGCTTGACGTTATCCTTGAAGGCCTCACCCGCTTCTGCAATGTGTACCGCGGCCGGATATGGCTGGAAATTCTGCTGGCGCAGGGACTCAACGACTCGGAGGAGGACATCGCTGCCCTGGCCGCGCAGGCCGCGAAACTCAGGCACATTGAACGCATCCAGCTCAATTCCGTGTGCCGGCCTCCGGCTGACAGCAGCGTGAAGCCCCTCACCATGGCCCGCCTTGAAGAAATCCGCAGCCGCATGCCCGGCCGCTGTGAAATCATCGCCTCCTTCCCGGAAAAACATACGGAAAGCGGACGCACTGCCACGGAAGAGGATGTGCGCGATCTCATCGAACGCCACCCGAGCACCGTGGACGGCACGGCCGCGGGCCTCGGCATCAGCAGCGGCCTCTCAGCCCGCCTCATCGCCTCCCTGAAAGAAAAGGGCGTGCTCCGAGAGGAAGAACGCGGAGACGGCACGTATTATTTTCTGGCGGAACAGCGCCACGACTGAGACATTCCCCTTCTTCAGATCAGAAAAGCGGGCCTTCCCGGAAGGGAAGACCCGCTCTTTTTATCCGGAAATCCGGACAGGCCTAGACGTTGAACAGGAAGTGCATGACGTCGCCGTCCTGCACTACGTAGTCCTTGCCTTCCGTGCGCAGCACGCCGTCGGCGCGGCAGTCCGCCTCGCTCGCGTGGCTCATGTAGTCGTTGTAGGAAATCACTTCGGCGCGGATGAAGCCCTTTTCGAAGTCCGTATGGATAACGCCCGCTGCCTGGGGAGCTTTCCATCCCTTATGGATGGTCCAGGCCCTGACTTCGTCGGGGCCGGCGGTGAAGTAGCTGCACAGGCCGAGGGTGTCGTAGCCAGTGCGGATGATGTTCTCAAGGCCGCTGTGCTCAATGCCGTAGGAAGCCAGCATTTCCTTCTGCTCCTCGTCGGAGAGGCCCTGCAGCTCTTCCTCGATCTGGGCGCAGATCACGGCGAAGCCGGAATGGTGCTCGGCAGCGTACTGCTCCACCTTCTTCGAGAAATCGTTGCCGCCGATGCCGGCCTCGTCCACGTTGGCGCAGTAGATGATGGGCTTGCCCGTGAGGAGGCCCATTTCCTTCCACACGGTATCAAAATATTCGTCATCCGCAGGACGTTCGAACGTGGAGGCCATGCTGCCGGCGTCGAGGTGCCTGACGAGAGCCTCCATAACCGGGACCGCGGCCTTGGCGTCCTTGCTGCCCTTGGAGAGCTTGGTCAGCTTCTCGAGACGCTTCTGGACCGTATCGAGGTCGGCAAGAAGGAGCTCCGTCTCAATGGTCGAGATGTCGCGCAGCGGATCGATGGAGCCGTCCACGTGGGTGATGTTCTCGTCCTCGAAGCAGCGCACCACCTCGATGATGGCGGCGCACTCACGGATGTTGGCCAGGAACTGGTTGCCCAGTCCCTCACCCTTGCTCGCGCCCTTGACGAGGCCGGCGATGTCGATGAAATCGACGAAGGCGTAAATGGTTTTTTTAGGCTTGGCCTTGGCCGTCAGCGCGTCCACGCGGGCGTCCGGCACGGTAACAGTGGCCTTGTTGGGCTCGATGGTGCAGAAGGGATAGTTGGCGGCCTGAGCGTTCTGGGCCTTGGTCAGGGCGTTGAAAAGAGTGGACTTGCCCACGTTGGGCAGGCCGACGATACCAATACTGAGCGACATGTCTTCTCCAGAGGGAATTTTTTCCCGAACAGAGCCGGGTATATATGCTCAAACAGGGAGCTCCGCAAGGCTCATGCCGTTTCTGTTCCGCCCGCGAGCTCTTCCACGGCCCTGTAGATGCCTTCCACGTCAAGACCAAGCTCATGACGCTGCTGGGCCTGCGACGCATGCTCGATGAACCTGTCCGGCACGCCGAGACGCTTTACCGTCTTTCCGGCGAGAAGGCCGTGATCACTGGCGTATTCCAGCACGGCTGACCCGAAGCCGCCGGCGAGCGAGCTCTCCTCAACGGTGAGGATTTTGTCGAAGCGGCGGAAAATGTCCGCGATCTGCTCTTCGGGCAGGGGCTTGATCCAGATGGGATCGAAGACAAGGGGCATGAAGCCGAGACGCATATGCACCTCGTCAGCCGCGTCACAGGCCGCGTGGAGACTGCTTCCCAGGGCCAGGATGGCGACCTTCTCGCCTTCCTGGACGATCTCGCCTTTCCCGTACGGCAGAGGCTTTGGATCCGGCTGGACTTCAACGCCGAAGGCCGCGCCGCGCGGATAGCGCACGGAGCAGGGCTTTCCCAGGGCCACGGCCGTGGTCAGGCAGCGCACCAGCATGTTCTCATCGCGCGGGGCGAGGCAGTGCATGTTGGGGATATGCCTGAGATAGGCCACGTCGAAGACGCCCTGGTGCGTGGCGCCGTCCTCGCCCACGAGGCCGGCCCTGTCGATGCAGAAGACCACGGGCAGGTTCTGCAGGCAGACGTCATGGACTACCTGATCGTAGGCCCGCTGCAGGAAGGTGGAGTAGATGCACACGAGCGGCCTGGCGCCCTGGCTTGCGAGACCCGCCGCGAAGGTCACCGCGTGCTGCTCGCAGATGCCCACATCGAAGAAATGATCCGGCCTGGCCTTCTGAAAATAGATGGTTCCCGTGCCGTCGGGCATGGCCGCCGTGATGGCCACGATGCGGCTGTCTTTCTTCCCGAGTTCCACGGCAGCCTTCCCGAACACGCTGGTAAAGCTCGGCGCCGTACTCTTCTTGGGCAGGAACATGCCCGTTTCGGGATCAAAATGACCGACGCCGTGATAATGGGTCGGATCCTTCTCCGCCGGCGCGAAGCCATGGCCCTTCTTGGTGTGCACGTGCAGAAGGACGGGACCGTCTTCCACGGAAGCCGCCATTTCAAGGTGATGGCGCAGGGCCGGGATATCGTGCCCGTCCACCGGACCGATATAGGCGAAGCGGAAAGCCTCGAAGAGCATACCCGGGGTAAAGAAGGACTTGAAACTGTACTCGCCGCGCTCGGCCAGCGCCGCCAGATTGCCGCCGATGCGCGGGATGGTGCGCAGGAAGGACAGCACGTCCTTGCGCGTCTGCCTGAACCAGCGCCGCGACAGGTTGCGCGAGAGGAAGCGGGAAATGGCACCCACGTTGGGGGCGATGGACATTTCGTTGTCGTTGAGCACCACGATGAGACGCTTGCCGAGATGCCCGGCGAGATTCAGGCCCTCAAAGGCCTCGCCGCCGGTCAGCGCGCCATCGCCGATGACAGCGATGACGTGGTTGTCGAGCCCCTTGAGATCGCGGGCCGTGGCCATGCCGAGAGCCGCTGAAATGGAAGTCGAGGAATGCCCCACGCCGAAAAAGTCATACGGGCTCTCGCTCATGCGCGGGAACCCCGCCAGGCCGTCCTTCTGGCGCAGGGTGTCAAAGGCCCTGTTGCGTCCGGTGAGGATCTTGTAGGCGTAGCTCTGATGACCCACGTCCCAGACCAGCTTGTCCCGCGAGAGATCAAAGGTGGAAAGCAGGGCCAGCGTCAGTTCCACTGTGCCCAGTGACGGGGCCAGATGCCCGCCGTTTCTGGAACAGACCTCAATGATGCGCTCTCTCGTTTCCGTGGCGAGGCGCTCCAGTTCAGCGTTGGTCAGGCCCCTGAGATCGTCGGGGCCGTTCAGTCTCTCAAGCAGAGGTGTTTTATTATCCATTATTTCTACTTCACTCTTTCAACCGTGAACACGGCGAGTCCGCGCAGGAAATCGGCGTCCCCGCCGCTCAGATCGCGGATAGCGGCTATGGCGCTGTCAGCATGCTGCCTGGCCAGGGCGCGGCTCCTGTCCAGCCCCACCAGGGCGGGATACGTATTCTTGTCTTCTTCTTCATCCGAACCGGCGGGCTTGCCCAGCGTGGCCGTGTCGGAAACCACGTCGAGGATGTCATCGGCAATCTGGAAGGCCACGCCGAGCTCGGCGCCGAAAACGCCCAGCTTCTCAAGGCTGGCACTGTCCGCGCCGGCCAGTATGGCGCCGCAGGTGACCGAGGCGCGCAGGATGGCGCCCGTCTTGAGGGCGTGCAGATGCCTGAGATCCTCCAGGGAAATGCGGCGTCCCGTGGCAATCATATCGAGTTCCTGACCGCCCGCCATGCCGAAGGATCCGGCCGCGGCGGCGAATTCGTGCACGGCCCTGAGTACCCGGTCGGCGGGGAGCGGGCAGGATGTCATGCAGAGGAAGGCGTCGGACTGCAGGGCGTCGCCGGCGAGGATGGCCGTGGCCTCGTCAAAAGCTTTGTGATTGGAGGGACGGCCGCGGCGCAGATCGTCATCGTCCATGGCCGGAAGGTCATCGTGGATGAGGGAATAGGTATGCACCATCTCTATACCGCAGGCAAAGGGCAGAACATCTTTCGGATCCGCCCCGAAAAGCGAGGCCGTGGTAAGGCAGAGCACGGGCCGCAAACGCTTGCCTCCGGCAAGGAGACTGTAAAGCATGGCCTCCCTGAGGCGTTCCGGCGTCCCCGGGTCGGCAACGCAGCCCCTGAGGTGCTCTTCAACGAGTTTTCCGCGTTCGGCCAGATGAGCCTTCACTGTCTGTGCGTTCATTTTTTTCCTGCTCCCGTATCCGCTTAAAAATTTCCGCTCTGGTATCCGCCGTCCGTCACGCCGGGGGCGGAAACACCGTCATCCGCGTCAGATCCGGATTCCCCGGATCCGCCCTTCCCGTCCTTCAGGAACTCCTCCGCGTCGCGGAGGCCTCCCTCTTCGCTCTCAAGGACGTTGCGGGCGTCGCTGAGTTTCTGACGGCAGAAGCGCACGCAGGCACAGGCCTCCCGGTAAAGCCTGACGCCCTTCTCGAGCTCGAGGTCTTCCTGCTCCAGCTGGGCCACGATTTCCTTCAGTCTCGCGAGCTGGGAGCTGAAGGTCTTTCCCTTCGTGGTCCTGTCTGCGCTCTGTGCTGCTTCCATGCTGTATCCTTATTCTGAAATCTTCCGCGTACTATTATCAGATTTTTCGCGGGATGCCGAACCGTTTTTTTTCATTTTTTCCGGACAGGAGCCGGACTGACGTCATCGACCGTCGCCCCGAAGCTTCCGTCAGCCATGGAAACGCGCACCTTCGCTCCGGCCGAGAGAGCCGCCGTGCCGCGCACGATATGGCCCTTTTCGTCCCTCACGAGGGCGAAGCCCCGCTCAAGAGGCCTTAAGGGACTCACGGCCCCGAGCCTCAGGTCCAGCGCTTCCAGCCCGTGGCTCTTCCTCTCGAAAAAGGCCCTGCCCAGGCGGACAAGATCGGACGTTTCCCGGGCGAGCTCCCGCCCGGCCCCGGCGCTGAGCCTCCCCGAAAGCGCGGGGAGACGGGCCGAACAGTCAAGAACCGCTCCCGTTCCGGCCGCTATCCTCTGCCTGAAGGCGCTCCTGGCGAGGCCGGTGAGGCTCCCGGCCTCAAGCTCTCTCTCCCGCACAAGGCGTTTTCCCCTCCGGGCGAGGAGGGAGACAAGCCCCGCGAGCTCACCGCTCATGCGCCTGAGGCGCCCTGCGGGCGAGAGCAGGCGCAGTACGTCGCTCTCATGGGCGAGGGCGGCGCCCCGGCCGGCGACAAGACTCCCGAAGGCCTCCGCGGCGCGCGTCTGAAGGGCCGCCACGCCTGCCAGAATTTCACTCCTCGGAGTCCAGAGCAGCTGGGCCGCCTTGGTGGGCGTCGACGCGCCCACGTCAGCCGTCATCTCGGCGAGCGTGTGATCCACCTCGTGCCCGATGCCGGTCAGCACGGGAAGCTTCGAGGAAAAGATGGCCCTGGCCACGGTTTCCTCGTTGAAGCAGGCGAGATCATCGGCCGATCCGCCGCCGCGGATGATGACGATGACCTGGGCCGTGCCTCTGGCGTTGGCCTTCTGCACGGCCTCGGCGATTTCGGCGCCCGCGCCGATTCCCTGCACCTTGACCTGATAGAATTCGATATGGCAGCCGAGGCCGCGGTCACGGGCGTTCTGCAGGAAATCGTGGATGACAGCGCCCTTCTCTGAGGTGATGAGGGCGATGCGCACGGGATTGGGCGGAAGCGGACGCTTGCGGTCTTCGCTGAAGAAACCGAGCTTCGCGAGCCTGTCCCTGAGCTCCCGGAAACGGCGCAGCAGTTCGCCCTCCCCGATGTCCGTGACGCTGTTGACCATCAGCCTGTAGGAGCTGCGCCCGTTGCGGGTATAGGTGCCGAGCACTCCCTCGAGCAGGACCCTGCGCGCCTCCACGAGCACATCCCCGACTTTCCGGCCGCGGAACACCTCGCCCGTCTGCGTGTCCCGGGTGAGAAGGAGGTTCAGATCGCGGCCGTAGGAAATGCAGCTCAGCGCCTCGTCCCCCTCCCTGAGACTGAAGAAGACCATGGGCAGCCCGAAGCGGCTGCTGCGGACGCTGACGTCCGCTATTTCCCCCTTCACGAGCACGCGTCCCCCGAGGCCGATGCCCCGGAGGGCACCGGCCACGGCCTGATTCAGGAGGGGGACCGTGTAAATGAGGGGTCTCTGCGCCATGGGCCGCCTAGTTCTGTCTGGCCTTCCAGGACGCGCTGACGGCGTCCCTGAAGGAACGGATGCCTGCCGCGAGGTCAGCAGCGGGAATGGTGCCCTTTTCGCCGGTGAGACGGTTCTTGGTTTCCACCACGCCCTTGCCGAGGCCCTTGGCACCGCAGATGAACTGCATGGGCATGCCGAGGAGGTCGGCGTCCTTGAACTTGATGCCGGGGCGTTCCGCCCTGTCGTCAACGAGCACCTCAAGGCCCATGGCCTCAAGCTCCTTCTCGAGTTCCCCGGCCTTGGCCGCCGTGGCCTCGTCGGAGGGGTCGAGAAGCAGGATCTCGCAGTCAAAGGGCGCGATGGCCGGCGGGAAGATGATGCCGTTGTCGTCGTGGTTCTGCTCGATGGCCGCGGCCAGGGCGCGGGATACGCCGATGCCGTAGCAGCCCATAACCATGTACTGCTCCTTTCCGTTCTCATCGAGATAGGTGCAGTGCATGGCCTTGGAGTACTTGGTGCCGAGCTTGAAGATATGGCCGACCTCAATGCCCTGGGTGAGCTCAAGCCTGCCTCCGCAGTGCGGGCAGACATCACCTTCCTGGGCGAGGCGCAGATCGTGGAAATCCGTGATTTTGCAGTCGCGGAAGAGATCCACGTGCTTAAGGTGTTCGTCCTTTTCGTTGGCGCCCACCACGTAGTCGGTGCCGCCCATGAGCTCGCTGTCGGCGTAGACCGGGACGGAGAGCCCGACGGGGCCGGCGAAGCCGAGGGGAGAACCCGTGGCGGCCCTGACCATTTTTTCATCGGCCAGATCCACCATCTCGGCGCCGAGCATATTCTTCACCTTGACGTCGTTGACCTGACGGTCGCCGCGCACAAGAATGGCCACGGGCTTTCCGTCCACGTTGAAAATCATGGTCTTGACCACCTGCTCCACGGGGACCCCGAGGAAGCGGGCCACGTCGGCCACAGTGTGGGCGCCGGGCGTTGCCACCTTTTCCATGGGCGCGCAGCCGACGGTATTCTTCTCTCCCTTCCAGACGACCTCGCAGCGCTCGATGTTGGCGGCGTAGCGGCAGGAGGTGCAGGAGGCGATGGTATCTTCCCCGGCTTCGGCCAGCACGTGGAACTCGTGGGAGAACTTGCCGCCGATGGAGCCGGAGTCAGCGTCCACTTCCCTGTAGCGCAGGCCCATGCGGGTGAAGATGCGGTTATAGGCGTCGCTGCTGTCCTGGAAGGCCCTGCTCGCGCCCTCGTCGTCGCAGTCGAAGGAATAACCGTCCTTCATGATGAACTCACGGCCGCGCATGAGGCCGAAGCGGGGGCGGATTTCGTCGCGGAATTTGGTCTGAATCTGGTACGGACGGGCGGGCAGCTGCTTGTAGGAGCGCACCTCGCCGCGGAGCAGATCCGTCATCACTTCCTCGTGCGTCGGGCCAAGGCAGTAATCCCTGTCGTTGCGGTCCTTGAAGCGCAGAAGCTCACGGCCGTAATGCTCCCAGCGGCCGGATTCCTTCCACAGATCGCCAGGCTGCACCATGGGCAGCAGGAGCTCGACAAAATCCACCCTGTCCATTTCCTCGCGGATGATCTTCTCAATCTTCCTGAGCGAGCGCAGGGCAAGGGGCATATACGTATAGACGCCGCTCGTCAGCTTGCGGATCATGCCCGCGCGGATGAGAAGCTTCTGGCTGATGACCTCGGCGTCGGCCGGGGTTTCCTTGAGAGTGGGAATGTAGCAGGAACGGAAACGCATTAGTGCTGTCCTTTTTCGTCAAGCAGTTTTTGGAGTTCTTCCATAAAGGCGGCGAGCAGCTCGTCGTGCCCGTGGACGGAGCGCACGACGGTGCCGCCACGGAAAATAATGCCCTTGTCACGGCCGCCGGCCACACCGAGGTCGCATTCCCGGGCCTCACCCGGGCCATTGACCACGCAGCCCATGACGGCCACCCTGATGCTGGCCGTCACGTTTCTGAGACGCTCCTCGACGGCCTTCTCAAGGCCGATGAGGTCGATCTCGGTGCGCCCGCAGGTGGGGCAGGAAATAATTTCGGGTCCGCGCGTCCTGAGGCCGAGGGAGCGCAGGATCTCGTAGGCCACGCCGATCTCCTCGCAGGGATCGGCCGTAAGCGACACGCGGATGGTGTCGCCTATGCCCTCGTTCAGGAGAATGCCGAGGCCCACCGCGCTCTTTACCGTACCGCGGATGAGGCTGCCCGCCTCGGTCACGCCGAGATGCAGGGGATAGTCCGCAGCCTTCGAGAGGCAGCGGTAGCAGGCGATGGTGTTGAGAACGGACGAGGACTTCACGGAAAGCACGATATTCCCGAAGCCCCTCTCCTCCACCATGCGCACGTGCTTCATGCAGCTTTCCACCATGGCTTCGGGCGTGGGGCCGCCGTATTTGTCCAGGAGATCCTTCTCCACGGAACCGGAGTTCACGCCGATGCGCATGCAGGCGCCGTTGGCTTTGGCGCAGTCCACAACCGCGTCCACGTGAGCGCGGGAACCGATATTGCCGGGATTGATGCGCAGCCCCTCGAAGCCCGCCTCGATGGCTTTGATGGCGAGCCGGTAATCGAAATGTATGTCCGCGATGAGCGGCACGGGGCTTTTGTCGTGCAGTTCCTTCAGGCAGGCCGCAGCCCTGTCGTCGAGCACGGCCACCCTGACGGCCTCGCAGCCCAGCGAGGCAAGCTTTTCAATCTGACCGAGCGTCGCCCCGATGTCGCGGGTGTCCGTGTTGGTCATGCTCTGCACCATGACCGGGCTGCCGCCTCCGATGCGGAGCGGGCCAAGCCTGGCTGTTTTTCTGGAACCACGCATAGGAATCCCCCTGTCGATGCGCCCCGCCGCGCCGGTAACGGAAATTTTTCAGACGGCGGTGCCGTTCAAGGGGAGGTATTTTACTGTACTTTCAGGCGGGGGACAAGACGCCGCCCGCCCCTATTCTTCATGGGAGTGCGGGCGGTCGCCCAGGGGATGGGCGTGCATGTGCGAGTGGGCGACAAGGGGCTCGCTCCAGGATACCGTTCCGTCCGCGATGGTGCAGAACTCGCTGGAAACGCGTTCCAGAAAATCCCAGTCGTGGGAAATGGTGATGCGGGGCGTCGGCAGATCGTGCAGAAGCTCAGTGAGACGGACCATGCTCCTCGCGTCGAGGCCTGCCGTGGGCTCGTCGAGAAGCAGGGCCTCCGGTTTCATGGCCAGCACGCCGGCGAGCGTCACCATCTTTTTCTCGCCTCCGGAGAGGCGGTGCGTGAGCCTGTCCTCAAAGCCGGACATGCCGAGGCTCTTCAGCGTTTCAATGGCGCGTTCCCTGGCCGCGTCCGGGCTCATGCCAAGGTTCAGGGGACCGAAAGCCACGTCCTCGAGAACGGTCGGGAAAAAGAGCTGATCGTCGGCGTTCTGTAGCACGAAGCCCACGGCCACGCGCAGATCATGGAAGTCCCTTTCGCTCTTCATCTCGCGGCCGTGGAAGAGGACACGCCCGCCGGACGGCCGGTTCAGTCCCGTAATGCAGCGCAGAAGCGTTGTCTTGCCGCTGCCGTTCGGGCCATAGAGGCCGATTCTGTGATGCGGCTTCAGACTCAGGTTCACGTCCCTGAGCACGCTGCGCGTCCCCCCGCTGTTCGTCCTGTAGCTGAAAAAAATATGTTCGAGCGTGACGATATCCCCGCTCTGTGTCCGGCTTTCAGCGTTCATGAGTCCCTCCGCATACAGATTAGAGCCCCGGTCCCATCCGGAAGCCCGTGCAGGCGGAAAGCGTCCGTTCCGCGGCGTCCAGAAGCGCGCCGGCGGATCCGGCGGGATCGAATTCGAGGAAAAGCACGCCCGCTATCCCGAGGGCCACGCAGGCAGCCAGGACAGCATCGCGCGAACCGGTCCGGAATCTGGCAGCCGAGCGGAAATGACCGCTGAAACCGCGGAGCAGCATGGCCTCGTGCACGCGCGTGGCGCGCTCGTTCGCACGCACGAGAAGAATCCCCAGCAGACACGCCAGCGTGCTGTAGCCGCGGCGCGACGTACTCGGGCGGAAGCCCCGCAGCCTGGCGGCCTGGGTCAGCGTCGTCCATTCCTGCGCGATGACGTGAATGAAGCGCAGGGAAAAGATAAAGATGAAGACAAGCCTGGACGGAAAATGCAGGCTCTCCATGGCGTAGGCCGCCGTGGGCGGACTCATGCTGGCCATGAGGGCTATGAAGGACAGGGCGAAGGCATTGGCCTTGATGGCGACAAGAAGCGCCATGCTGACGCCCTGCCGGCTCACGGTCAGGCCGATGAAATGCCCTATGGCGTCGCCCGGCACGGAAAGAGGCAGGGCCACGGCCAGAAAGAGCACGAATGTGTTGATGGCCCCGAGCCGTTTCCAGACCTCGCCCATGTACGGCCTCGCCAGGGCAAGAAGCAGCGCAGAGAGAAGAAGTCCCAGCGCGCTGGCGTACAGGCTGTGCAGGGGCGCGAGACACAGGGAAACCGCGATGGCGCACAGGACACGCACGCGGGGATCGGTGCGGGAAATAACGGATGGTCTGGTAACGGGATCGTCGAACATGGTGCCTTCCTGAAAAATCTTCCGGATTGGTAGCACGATTTTTTCGTAAATGCCACTTTTTATCTTTTGTACATCCGGAGGCGGCTGCAGGACTTCTGCGGTATCCCCGGCGGGGAGACGGATCAGGGGACGCGGGACAGGCCCGGCATCCGCGCCGGCCTTTCTCTTCCTGGTCCCGTCCGGGCGTGAGGCCTTCCTTCTTCACCCGCCAGGGCACGCCTTCTTCTTGATCTGCCGGACCGGGAACGTATACTGAACCGAACTCTTTCCGCGCAGCCGGGGAACCGGGGTTTTCCCCCGCTTTCCCCAAAGGAGCAGTGCCATATGGATTTCCGCAAGCCGGCTTCCCGCATTCTCTTCATCGGCCACAGGGGCTTCCCGGCCCTGGCCCCCGAAAACACCCTGCCCTCCTTTGAACGCGCCCTTGACGCGGGCTGCGACGCCATCGAATGCGATGTCCGCATCACAAAGGACGGTCATTTCGTCGTCATGCACGACGAAACTCCGGCACGGACCACGGACGCGGCGGAACGCTTCCCGGGAAAAACTCCGCGCGTAAGCGATCTGACATTCTCCGAAATCCGCCAGCTCGACGCGGGCAGCTGGTTTGCCGGGCAGGATCCCTTCGGGAGCATCGCGGATTCCCGTCTTTCACGGAAGGAAGCCGAAGCGTACCGCGGAGCTGCCGTGCCAGAACTCAGCGAAGTTTTTGAGCTCGTCAGGAAACGGGGATGCTATCTCGTCCTGGAGCTGAAGGATCAGGCCGGACTCCCCTGGGACGGAAGCGCCGTCGAAGACTGCGTGGCATGCATCAGGGAAGCCGGTCTCACGGACCGCACGCTCTTTGCCTCCTTCTCGCGCGCGTACCTGAAAAGAGCCTGCGCCGCGTGCCCGGAGCTCGCCACGGGGCTCCTCGCCGGAGTGCGCCCCGATAATCCCATCGACGACTGCCTCGGCTGCCACGCGGCCTGCTACATGCCGCGGCCTGAGGCCGTCATGGGCTGCGATCTGCACTGCATGCGCTTCGCGAAGATCCCGGTGAACATGTGGACCATCAACGATCCGGCCAAAGCCCTGCAGCAGTCCATTCTGGGCGTCAACGGCTTCTATACCGACGATCCCGAAAAACTCACGGCCCTCTTCCCCGACAGGCCTCCCCTCAGATGACAGAAAAACGGCGTCCGCTCCTTACGGATAAGGAGTGAACGCCGTCGTTCGTTTCTGTCCGGTATGCCTGACTAGCCGAGCACCTGGTGCCTGAGCCATTCCTTGACCGGCCCCTGCGGAGCGCTGATGCCCCTGAGCCCGCCGTTCTCCTTCTCAAAGTCAGCGCGCAGCTCTGCGGGCATGGCCATGGTGAAGAGATCCTCCACGTGCTCGGAATTGCGCTGCACAAGGCGGATCACAGGCTCCCTGCCCCACGTATCCACGACAAAATAGTTGGACATGTCGTCCTTGGAACGCACGGGCGGATATTCGGAATGCCAGTCGTTGTTGCCCCACTCGAGGTACATCGTCACAGCATGCTCCGGAGTGAGATCCCAGGAAATATCCAGAGTAGAAAAATCCTTGAGCGATGCCATAATTTATCTCCTTCAGACAAATTTCATATCCGGGGAAGTTTTCCTCCCCCTGTGACAACAGATTACCTTATTAGTAATAATTGTCAATATTATTTTTGAACTTTCCACCGGATCTGCCGGCAGAGCCCCATAAACGCCGCGTACTCGCTGCGTCTGAGGCGGGCTCTCGCGAAAAAGCGGCGCCAGGGCATGAGAAAGTAGTCGGGGTTGTCGCCGTGGAGCACATCGAGGCGCAGAAGCGCGTCCTTGAGGGCTTCCATGAGGCGTTCCTCATCCTCTCCCGTGATAACGGCGGGGCCGCCCTCTCCTTTTTCCTCTTCCCTTTCCGGGGAGGCGGGAGCGGACCGGGACACCGCGGCGGGTTCGGGACTTCCCGTGCGCTGCATGCGGCGCACGGCGCCGGCGCACTCATAAAGAAGGATTAGCACTGACTGGGCGAGGTTCAAGGAGGAAGCCTCGCCGGACGTGGGAATTGTCACAATACGCTGACAAAGTTCGATCTGGCTGTTCTCAAGGCCGCGGCTCTCATTGCCGAACACGATGGCCACGCGCTCGCCGCCGGAAAGGGAACGGGCCACGTCGCAGGCAGCCTCTCCGGGACTCTGCAGGGCCTTGCGCCAGCCGCCCGTTCTGGCTGTGGTGGCGAGGATAAGATGGCAGTCGCCTATGGCCTCCGCGAGGGAGGAAACCACCTTCACCCTGGACAGGAGGGGCGCACCCTTGGCTGTAGCCAGAGGAGCGGCCTTTTCGGGAATCCACATTTCCGGCGTCACCAGGGTGAGCTCGGAACAGCCCATATTGGCACAGGCCCGCACGGCCATGCCCACATTTTCGGGAAAGCGCGTATTCACCAGGACAACGCGCACGCCATCGAGAAGCATATGTTACCTCCGCGCAGCCGGGGCACAGACAGCGCGGGTCCTGCCCGGCGGAAAATCAGGCAAAAAATGACATGAGAAAGAGCATGACCTGATGGCTGCTGTCCGGAGGCAGCTTCGGGGCCGGAGCCGGCAGCCAGGGGAAACGGTACGGCAGTTCCGCGGGGTCAGGCCAGATATACTGCGCCGTGACGGCGAGCATGACGCCGCCGCAGGCCAGCTTGCACACTGTGCCGAAGAAGCGCCCGACCATGCAGCCAAGAGCCGCGTGGGCGGCATCCGCCGCGTTCCTGCCTTTTATGAGCTCAAAGAGAAAGCAGCCCGTCCAGGCGCCGCCGAGGGCGCCAATGAAAGCGCCGAGGCCGAAAAAAAGCGGAGCCATAAGGATAGCGCCCGCGATGGCGCCGATCACGCCGCCTATGGTTCCCGTGTTGGTCGAACCGAATTTGCGGGCGTTCACGATCTGCAGGCCGAATTCACAGAGCTCGCCCAGGATGCCTATGCCGATGACGATGGCCCAGTACCACAGGGTCAGGCCGCTCTCGCCAGGGGTCAGAAAATGATAGAGCGCGACCATGCCGAGCATGACCCAGTTGCCCGGCAGTCCGAAAACATTGAGCAGGAGGACGGCGCCCAGAAGAATAAGGAATCCGCCGATGAGCATCGGCCCGAACATGGCGAAAACGGTCATGCCGCCTCCCTCGCGGGGGCGCCGGGCGGACTGAGCCGCGCGGCGCCCTTCCCGGTATCGTTACTTCTTGTTCCTGAGATCCACGAAACGGACGGCCTTGCCGTCCTTCACGGGCAGGGAATTGCTCTGGCAGAGCTCGACCTTGGGGGTGACAAGAATCTCGTCCCTGAGGCGTCTCGCGATGCGCTGCTGCAGGCCCTGCAGGACGCGCATGTCGTCCACGAAGTATTCATCGCGGATTTCAACTTTCACGCGCAGGACGTCGCCGAGGCCGTCGCTGTCGAGCTGGATGACGTAGTTCTTGCCCACTTCCTTGAACTGCATGATGACCTGCTCAATCTGCTGGGGGTACATGTTGACGCCCTTGCAGATGAACATGTCGTCGCAGCGGCCCACGATGCGGTCCATACGGCGGTGATGACGGCCGCAGGCGCACTCGCCGGGCAGAAATCTCGTGAGGTCGCGGGTGCGGTAGCGCAGGATGGGCATGCCCTCGCGCTTGAGCGTGGTCATGACGAGCTCGCCGATCTCGCCGGGTTTCACGTGCTTTCCCGTCTCGGGATCCACGATTTCCGCAAGGTAGGCGTCCTCCCAGATGTGCAGGCCGTTCTGCTCGAGGCACTCAAAGCCGACGCTGGGGCCGTTCATTTCGGAGAGGCCGTAGGAATTGTACACCTTGATATCGAAGAGCTCCTCGATGCGCTTGCGGAATCCCTCGGTGTAGGGCTCGGCGCCGACCACGGCGATGCGCAGGGGGAGCTTGCGGGGATCCTCGCCCATCTCACGCAGGCGTTCGCCCAGGATGAGCGCGTAGGAAGGCAGAATGTGGGCCACGGTGGTGTGGAAGTCCCTGACCAGCTTGATCTGGCGCAGGGTGTTGCCGGGGCCGGCGGGAATGGTCATGCAGCCGAGGCGCTCCGCGCCGGCATGGATGCCGAGTCCGCCGGTGAAGAGGCCGTAGCCGGACATATTCTGAAAGACATCATCCTTGCGCACGCCCACCATGTGCAGGCAGCGGGCCATGAGGTCGGCCCAGACATTCAGATCATTCTGGGTGTGGGCGATAGCCACGGGCGTGCCCGTGGTGCCGCTCGAGCAGTGCAGGCGCACCAGCTGGTTGCGGGGAACGATGACCAGTCCGAGAGGATACTGGGAGCGGAGATCGTCCTTCGAAGTCATGGGGATCTTCTCGATGTCATCGAGGGTTTTGATGCTGTCAGGAGTGACGCCGGCCTCGTCAAGGCGCTTCCTGTAGAACTCGCACCCTTTGTACACGCGGGCCACCACGTTCTTCAGGCGCGCGAGCTGCGTCGCCTCAATCTGATCCCTGCTCCAGAATTCTTCCTCATCGTACGCATCGTGTTGCATCAGTGTCCTCTCCTTGCCATATCCGCCGCGGCTCACGCCGGGGATTTAGGGGGCGATGAAGAACGCCCATCCCGCTATGGCAGGAACGTGTCTTCTCTCTCTCCCGGCGGGTGATGTCGCACCCGCGCTGTTCTGCTGAAAGCTCCATAAAACGCGGAGCCCCTCTTTCCTCTTCCTGACGGCGTGTCCGTTCCCGGCGCGGCATGCCGCACCAGTGAAGCAGCCTTCACGAATTGTGACTCTTTTATCCCAGAACGCACTCAGCCGCAATAAAGGAGTCCGGGCACGGGAAAAGCCCCCGGACGGGTCTTCACGGGTCCGCGGAGACTCTCCGGCATACTTTCCGGAAAATGGCAGGAAACAGGGGGCTGGCGCCTACTTCGCCGGCGTCACCCGGCCGGAGTGAAGAATGGCGTGTCCCCAGAGGAGCCCCATGGCTCCGGCCGTCATCATTTCACCGTACGGGGCGATGAAGGTGCCGTATCCCGAAAGATTGTTGCGCTGCGGCCCGAGGATGAAGGTGGGCTCGTACGTCCCGCCCTCGCCCGTGACCGGGCCGTAAATCACGCCGCGCTCGCTCCTGGTGTGGAACCTGTCTGCCGGCGTGAAGCTCCTGAAGTCCCGCAGGTCCTCCATGAGCTCGTCGCGGCCGATTTCCCTGGTATGGCATTCGTAGAGGCCGCGCACAGTCCCGCGGTACACCAGGGCCGCGAAAAGATGCTCATTCCCGATATTGATCACCGTGATGCCCTGACGGAAGCTCCGCTGCATGACTGTCCTCTCGGAGAGCGCTCCCAGGAGCGCGGCAGTCAGCGTGTCGGCCACGGGGCCGCCGGTTTCGCGGGCCAGCGTCACGAGGCGGGTCATCTCAGCCGGAGGCTGGCGCGTCATCCAGTTGATGGGCGATGGCGTCGTCTGCAGGAGTTTCGCGAAATACTCCCTGCGCGAAGCCCTGTTGCTGCCGCGGGAAGGAATCCCGTGATCCTGAACGGCCGCGAGCACGAGATGCGGCTGGGGCATGCCGGCGGAACGCAGAAAGTTGTCCCAGAACTGCGGCGAATAGTCACGGAGATCCACGGGCACGCATCCGTCCGGGCAGACTTCCGTAATGACCACGCCCATCTGGCGCACCATGGCAGGGTTCCGGTCAAGGGAATCAGCGGCCGCCCTGGTGGCGTAGATATTCCGCCCGGACTTCAGGCAGGATTCCACAGCCGGAGCAAAATTGCCGCCCATCTCGGCCCCGTACAGCCACACGTCCCTTCTCAGGAGTGTCAGCTCCCGGATACGCTGGGCGATGGTCTGGGACGGCGAGGGCAGAACAAAGCGGGGCCAGTTCTCGGTATCGACACCGCTTCGCGCCAGCACCACGTCCTGGGTCACGCTGCCGATATCCAGACAGAGAACAGGACCGGACTGACGCAGGAAACGCTGAAAAACTTCGTCCATGGGAAGCCTCCTTGACGGCAGATTCGGGCGCAGCCTCCTCCGGCCCTTACGCTAATAAGGATGCGGGGCCTTCCCCGATCCCCCTGCGGTCCTCCGGAAGGCCCTCCTTCAGAATGTGCATCTGCCCACTGTGTTATACAGCCGGGGCATGGCCAGCGCAAGATAACGGCGGCCTTCCGCCGCCCGGGTTGCCCGTCCGCCCGTTCCGTGGCGCCGGGTGAGGGATTCGCGGGGCGAGGCCATCTGGTGGGATCCGCCGTCCGCTTATTAAAAATTTAATAAAAACTCCGCCTCATTTTTAAATGCCAAAGAGGGCTCCGTTCTGCCCACACTGGCATAACACCGCTGAAACCATGCCATCTAATCCGAAATATGGCAATATATCGTCCGTGTCTTTTTGCCGAAAAAATGAATTTTTCAAAAATATACTTTTTAAACCTCTTTTTTTCACATAGTATAATTAAAATTTTAATAAATCTAAGCCCGGTTTGACACCCGAAAGTTCTTGTGCCTATATGTTCCCCATAACAACGAAAAAGAGGATGTCGTGAGCCCCAGAACCAGAGTCACCTTGACTGATATAAGCAGGCAGTCCGGGTATTCCCCCGCCACGGTCTCAATGATCCTCAGCGGGCGGACGGACGTTTCCTTTTCCGCGGACACCGTCCGCAAAGTGCGGGAAACCGCCGAG